>TARA_R110000803_G_scaffold76747_3_pt1 | contig 13726 bp, 28 predicted proteins | sample TARA_R110000803 | Tara Oceans TARA_R110000803 (sample SAMEA4397772) | marine metagenome | biome: Polar Biome; feature: [SRF] surface water layer (ENVO:00010504); material: water (ENVO:00002006), including particulate matter (ENVO:01000060) such as... | depth 5 m | reverse complement strand
CAAGTATTCTTTCTTCCTCATTTATCCATTTTACTAACTCTTTTATTCTTACATCGTTGTATGAGTTTTCAAATGACCAATCAGAGGTAGCATAAGTTAGTTTGTTGTAATTTTTTTTAATTCCCATTGTATTTAATTTAAAGTTAATAAATCTTTTTTAAAGTGACGCAAGGTGTAGTCCTTTTTCTTTGTCACCGCTTTGTATATTTGTTTTTCTATACCTCCCTTAGCGAACACCCAGAATATTTTACTAAGCTTACTGTCCTTAGTGGTCATCCTATCTCGGCTCTGCCAGTAGCTTGTTGCACTGAAGTCTATGTTGTAGTACACCAGATACTCTGCATTACGCAAACTGATTCCCTCCCTTCCGCTTACTATCTGTAGCGCTATGGTCTTATCTGTAGAATTAAACTCGTCTATCTCTGTGCAGAGCTGGTCGCCATACACCTCCTTCAAAGCGTTTAGTTCCTGCTTAAACTTATAGAATATTCCCACCTTCATTAAGCAAAAGTTATCGTATATAAACTGAGCTTTACTTAGGTCTAGTATCATAGAGTTTCCACTCTCAAACTTTACAGTCCCACTATATATCTGATGAAGCTTCATCATAAGTTTCACTGGTGTGTCCGCAAGTATAACCTCATCCTTACCTTCAACAACTAAATTCTTTTGAAGCTTTGAGGTTATGTTGTACGTTGACTCACTCATCTCCACCTCCAGAACCTCCTCTACAATATCATTCTCAAACCCTGCCTCCTTCTGTGTATAAGATATGGTAAAGGGTTTCATCTTTTGAATTATAGAATCATGACCTCTGGTGTAGTCCCTTATGTACATGCTGTTTATCTTTTTCTCTTTAACATCCACGTAATCATGAGAGAACTTATAAAAACTAGAGTACTGTCTGAAAGGATTCTTTGGAATACCATACACCTGGTGGTACATCTGACTGTACGACTCAGGTGTTGGTGTTCCTGACAACAAACAGACATCACAACCTGTCTTGCTTATAATAGTTCTAACATCCTTAGCTCTCTTGTTGGGCTTGGGAAACGCACCCATACCATGGGCTTCGTCCAGAATAATCAAGTCCCACTTTATGTTGGGTAGTTTGTGCATACTCTCATAGTTTATAACAAACAAAATAAAAGATGTGGGGCACATCATATCGTTGTCATGTGTTATAGAACTGATAGCCTTCTTCTTTGTAAGGAACAAAACATTTTCGTACCCCATCTTCTCTGCTATACCCAGGCTAGTCAGGGTCTTACCTGTCCTAACCTCCATAGCTAGATAAAGAAATCCTTTCTCAGATATTATCTTAACACCGTCATCAATAATTTTTTGTTGGTAGTCTCTAAACTCTATCATAATAGTGAGGTTTGAACGTTAACTTCGTCTGCTTTTTTTAATCTCATCCATCTACCTGTAGCATCTCTTCCCTTTTCAGGTTGAGCTCCCGTCTTGTAGACAGCATAGGCTGTAAGCCACTTATTAAATCTAACCTGTGTTATAGACAGCCTAGATTTAGGCCCGTAGTCTGGGTACTCTGATATAAAATCCTGGTACAGAGTGTTGGTGTGTATCCTTGAGTCAATATATATATTAGCGCTCATCTCACTCCCAGCTATTAACCCTAGCCACTCTATGAAATCATGTGAAGACTCCGCAGACAGCTGTCGTATCTTAAGGTTAACAAACTTACTCTTGACTAAGCCTGTCTTTAGGTATCCCATCATACATCCCACCATGTAGTTATCAAACTTGCACCAGTCCTCATCGTTCCAGTCTCCAAACATTAGCTTACCGAACTCATCGATAGGTGTATAGTTTTTATTGTAGTGCTGGTGCAGTTCAAGCTCCCACTTTCTACGAGCAAAAGAATTACCTGCTCCCTTGATGGCGTAATTGGTTGTGATTGCAATCTTAGGTGACTTACTAAACGGAATCTTTATTGCGTCCTTGTTTTTCTTTTCAAGCGTAAGTCCTTCTGTTACCACAGAAAACAATCTCTCAAAATCAAACCCCTTTTTTACATCATCGAACACAAGTATCTGTGTGTCAGCTGACACGAGTTGGTAGGCAAATGCTCTTTCAAAAGTAAAAGACTTTCCGTCTATCGTTACCACCTTCTTCATTTTCTGTAGCGCGTTCATAAACAATCCTTTACCTGTCCCTCCCTCTGGGTTGTCACTTATAACCTCATCGTTTAGAATTATTGCAGGGCAGTAAGATAAATTCTTGTACCCATGCATTAGGAAACCTATTGTAGACTCCATTGATTTTATTCTACCATCATCAGAAGCACATACATTTTTTATGAATTGTTTGTAGTCGCAGTCACCTACCTCACACCTGTTGAAGGCTCTGTCTATAACGTGGTCTTTCCAAACAAAACCATTGAGGTCTATGTAGTCTATTATCTCTACATCTTTCTCTGTCACCTTGATAGCACAGTTCTTATAGTACAGGTATGAGGTGGTCTTATTGTCCTCAACAAAGTAGATGTCAATCGTTGAGAGAAGTGTCAGGAAATCCTCTCTAAAGTACCTTACCTGGTCTGCAAAGTGATTGTATATTGACGCATCGTCCAGCTCTATAACGCTGTTTAATACAAAGTCTTTTATATACTTCTCATCTGTGTGGTCAACGAGGTTGTTGGTTACCTTAACAAACACATAGTTCTTACTACCCTCTGGGCTGTACTTATAAAAGCCATTGTCCTCAAGGAACTGCTTGAATAGTATATGCACTATCTTTATTACACCCTTGTCTGACTTAGTCCAGAATTGTTTCTGTTCGTTCTCCTCCTCTACCCTGTTGAGCACAGCCTCTATTACTCTTGGTTCTATGTGGCTCTCTTCAAGCTGTGATTTTATTTTCTTTTTAGACTCTCCTCGTCTCAGCTTTACCCTTATGTTGTTAACTCTTTCCTCGTCTTCATAGTACTTTGTCCCATGGTTTTGTGTCTGAGCATAGGCAGAACTTATTGTCTGGTTTATCTCTGTCTCTGTAAAGTCTTTTGTTCTGTAGTTCTGCAGCACATATCCAGCTAAAGATTTATTAATACCGAAGTCGTTAAACGCTGAGGCTAGTATAAAACAGTTGTTGTTTCTCTGCCCCTCAACCATTGGGTACTTCTTTACCCACCACTTAACAAGTATTTCAACTACCTTGTTCTCATCAGTGATTGGAATGGTTGGCATGTCCAACTTACTATTAACCTCTGTGTATTCCTTTTCTTTAATCTCTTCCCATACACTAGAGTTTTTGTTTACGTATATCAACGGGTCGTAAGACTCGTAACATACCCTTGATATATTTTTACAGGTAGTATCAAAGTGTGGGTTGTTGAAGTGCATCTCAAGACTATTAAAATAGTTTACATGATTGTCAATGTCCTGAGGTATTTTAACCAGAGCTTTTAATCCCTTACCTGATGGAGATATAAAGACTGAGTATATAAAATTACTTTTTGTTAGCTTCTCTTTATCTGTTAAGAGTTCTTTGTTGTTTTCATATCCATCAAAGTCTAGGCATATAAAACCTGAGTGCTTAATAATAGATGAGTCGTTGCGTTTGTTAAACGTACCAGAGAAACATATTGCTGGAAGGTTTTTCTTTAGCTCATTCCTTTGTGACTTGTCCTTCTCTGTGCGGATTCTTTTGACTAGGTCTTTTGATGCACCGCTTTTTATTCTGTCAATAATAAAGTCCAAGCCCCTAAAGAAAGGGGTTGAGGTCTCTTTAATGTTCTGAAAAATTGTGATTTCTTTTGCTGTCATGCTGTGTTTGATTTAATTGTGTCGAGTTTGTGTCGAGTTTGTGTTGCTTAAGTAACTGATTATCAGTGTCTGTGTCGATAATGTTATCTTTCTGGTCTCGTATAGGGAATAAAAATAAATAAAAGCATTGAATAATAAACCCTATATGGTAAAATATATTAGCACAAAAATTTTGGGGCGCTGTTACACACCCCATTATTTTTAGAACGGTACGTCACTCTCATCTATATGAGCTTTGGTTACCATCTCTGTTTGCTTTGGTTCAAAGTTGTCAACAAACATGTAAGGATTTCCCGCCTTACTTTCCTTGATGCCTACATTTACCCAACCGTTTTTTGAGTTGGATTTTAAAAATGTGATTGCGTCATCAACCTTGATACTTAAACTTCCTAGTACAAAATCTTTTTGATTAGGATGTTTCTTTCTGAATTTGAAACCGTCTGCGAATACAATTTCATCTGTGTTTACTGTCATAATTAATGGTTTAAAATATTTATTTCCTGCTCCAATGTTTCTATTGTGGCTATGATAATATTATCCTTAGCCTTTCGTGTGACACAGCTCATCGGAACTTCAAGCCATATCACATCCTTACTTCTGTATATCTCCTTGTACTTTTTAAGGAGCATCTCTTTAAACCTCATCATAAAAATAGAATTGGTTTATATCTTCCTCTGGCATATCACCATAGAATTTTCTGTACTGCGCAACAGCCTTGGCAACCTTCTGCTCACCACGTTCTAAGCTCTCGTCACTTACAGAGTACATGCCTATCATCTTAGTTGTCTTATCCACAACTAAAAACACAAGGGGCTTTCCAAAAAGCTGTTGATATATATAAGCTTGGCTGTCGTAATTATAATCACGAACACTCCACTTAAACTTATCTATATTGCCTGTTGTTTTGATATCAAAAAGATAATCAACTCCCACAATATCTGCCTTGCCCTTCCACATTTCACCATGTATTTCTTTTATCATAGGCACCTCATACTGAACACCTTCTTCCTGTATCAAAGCCCTGATGTCCTTCACGTTCAGCATGCTTTCGACTAGGTCTTCCATCATTAGCTTCTCCTTAGTAAGTAGCCCCAGCTCCAGATTATTTTCAGCAAGGAACTCTTTGTAAGCCTTACTGTTTCTGGAGGCTAAGTCCACGTGTGGTGTGGCTGCCGCCTTCTCTGGTTCCAGTATTAGCTGGTGAAAGTATCTGCCTACAAGAAAGTTTTTGTTGTCCTCTCTTGGTTTCCTAAAGTTCTTAGGATTTTTAATCAGGTCTCCTATGTCTGAGTTGGAAAGATAATTTCTTCCAACCCCTGTGTAGTACTCCTTGTCGTCTTGTAATTGTTTGATGATGTCTTTCATATCTATATTGCTTTTGCTATTTCTTTTTTAACTATCGTTGACATTTTATATTTTTTAGTCAGCTGTTCGCCAATAACCTTAAGACCTTTGTCCTTGTTGTCGATTACATACTTCATAACTCTATCCCAATTATCATCTCCTATCTCTAGGTTTATGTGCGTCACTGTCGTTTGTAAAGAAGGCTTAGTTTGAGCTGGCTTCTTAGCTGCTGGTCTGTCTTCTGTTTGCTTTGCCTCACCGCTAGGTAAGTCCTCTCCAGCATACACATAAAGTCCTAGCCCATGTCTTGCGATAGCCTTTGTTAAGCTACGCTGTATGGTTTTGTTTACGTCAACAGACGATAGCTTATCCAGAAGGATAGAATTGTTTCTGAAGTCCATCACAGGTAGGTATTCAATGTGCTCTATACCCTCGATAGTTACACCTGTTTTTACCCACGCAGACCTGGTGTCTGAGTGGTAGAACATCCCGTCTGCATCCTCATAGATAGTGTAGGTTGCGGTAGGGTAGTTCTTCTTTACCTCTGCCCACGCCCACGCCCATGATAGGTATGTTAGGTTGTTCTTCTTTTCTACCTTGTCATTTACATTGATAGAGTTCAATGTCTCGAAAACTGATTTTGATTTACTCATGATTGTTTAGTTTTAAATTAATCTTATTATACTTTTTTAATAATCTTTCTCTGTGATTTTTTAGGTGCTTAATTCTTTTAGGGTTCTGCTTAGTGTTCATCTCTTCCTTAATGCCTAGCTCAATCGTGTCGAGCTTTGCCTTATAAGTATTTACACATAGGCTATACACCCCGTATCTCCAGCCCTTATCAATGAAGACCTTCTCCTCTTCGCGAGAGATGTCTTTATAGTAGTCTCCACCAAGAGCTATGTTCTGTATCACTACATCACCTAGCTCTTTGTCTTTAGTTATCTTGCAACCTAGGTACATCATTGAGTCGTACCCATGCCCATCTAAACTGACAGCCACCTCATCAATCACTGCCTCCTGAAAAACATTCTCTAAATTATTACACATGATTTTATTGTTTTAATTATTGACATCAAGTCTTCATCTTGCTCAGCTCTTTGTCTTATTAATTTTATTCCATGTATAATTGTAGAGTGACCTACACTATACCCATGGTCTGACATGTACTGCTTTATGTATCTAACACGCATAGGTCTTTCGGAGCATAGATAGTACAGCATCTGCCTTGCGTCTACTATATCTCTTCGCTTGCTCTTGGTAAATATCTCGTCTTGGTTGACATCATACAGCTCAGATACCTGAGACTGGTACTCTTTAAAAATTGAATAGTGCATTTGATTTTAGTTTATTTATTAGTATTTAATGAACTGCAAATTTACAAAATGTTTATCAATAGTACAACAAATTGATATTAATTTATCATAACTCCAAGTACATCTTGGCTCTTGTCCACCAATGTATTTGCCTGAATTCTTCCTCTGTAAATATGTGAACTACGTTGTCTTGGTCTATGACCGAGTGTACCCCTGAGGGTAACACCTTGTGCTGTTTTATCTTCATTGTATCTTATTGTTTTGAGCGTTAATAATCTCACCGTATGGAGCCTCTGTCTTCCATCTCCTTGCCTCCTGTAAATCAAAGGTGTACCTAGTCCTGACTAGGATACTGTCCTTAGAGTTAGAAAGCTTTACTTTAAATAGCTGGTCTTTTACCATGGTCTCTTGTGTTTAGTTGTTAGTTATTATATGATATCCCCCTTCGTTCTTTCTGGTATCAATAGTTTTAGGTAGCGTCTGAAGGTATCTCATCCTTCTTGTTATCTGTTCTACAGACATCCAGCTATCTACTCCGCCAAACTCTCCCCTTCTATCTGTCACCGTACTCATAACCTCAAAGCTTGAGAACCCATTGCCGTAAAGAAACTCATGCCCCCCAACAACAGATATAAAAGTTCCGTTGTCGAACTCCATCCTTGATGCCCAAGCCTTAGGGAATACCTTGTGGCTCTTAAAGACTAGGTCTTTAAAGGTGAAGGGCTTTTCTTTTATTGACACATCACCTAAGCCTAGGTCGTTGTCGTCTATCCATTGACCGCACTCTCTTCTGGAGACGCTTTTAAAAAGAACGTCTCCTGTTGCGTAACATATTACTTCGTGTTTCATATCTGTTTGTTTTTATATTGATTTGTAAAGATTTCTTAAGTCGTCTATCCTGTCGTCTGCAAATTGCATGGCTTCCTCTCTACGTTTTTTTGTGAGTCTCTTGATGCCGTTCTGTGCCTTGTAGTCTGCAAGGTGCATGTCTATCCTGTCCTCAAGCATGCCATGAATTAGTATCTGCATGCATGAGCGAAACCTGTAGGACTCCCACGTCCTGTTGTAGTATCTTACTTTTCTTTGCCCCATGGACATGCCGTTCATGTAAAGCTTAGAGATGTGTCCCCACCCTCTGCTGTTGCTGTACCCCTCGCTCTGTATGGTGTACTCTCTTCCGTTAAATTTTCTTGTGTGTAACATTTTATATTTCTTTTAAGTTAATAATTACCCACTCGTGTGAGCCTTCCTTCTTGAATAATTCAATCTCTTTCTCATCTTCTAGGTAGAAAAACACGTCATCATCATCCTCGCTAATATCCCCTATCTTAAAAATCATATCATCTTGTATGTTTCCGTTGTCTAACCATTGTATTGTTGCTATAAATCTTTTATCAATATTCATGTCTATTTGTTTTGATTAATTAATTTTTCTACCGCTTGCTCAGGTGTCATAAGGGAAACATCATGCATCCCTGAAACTACCAGCTCTTTCTCTTCGCATGCTTTCTCTTCGTTGTAAAACAACTGACTAGTGTCAGGAAACTCAACAACAATACACTTTAGGTATCTTCTTCTGCCCCAGTATCCATGGAAGTCTCTGTTAAAGCTGGTCTGATAAACCTCTTTCTTAGATATCGGTAACCCAGGGTACATCTCCTGTAGTTTAGCCAGCATCTCCCTGTAGTTTATATTCTCTACCAAGCTCTTGCTTATCAGGGCTTCTTTTTCTCTGTTGTTCTGCCTTACCATGGCTATGAAGGTGTTAAGCTTAACCCTTCTGCCTGTTTCCTGTATCGTATAAGAGTGGTACATACCCCTGTCATCAGAGTATATAAGGTCAATTAGATATTCTTCTCTGCGCATCAGACCATCATAAGTAACGGGGCTTGTAACAGACTTAAGCTCTAACGTAAACTCAGGTAGGCTGTAAGGTATGTCTGTAACATCGTCTTTATCCTTCATCCAGAAATTTATTGAACACTTACAGGGCTCTTTGGTAATTGATGGGTGTGCCCAAGCAGTAATGTATACGGGGTAAGAGTCATCAGATAATCTACCAGAAAACTCCTCATTGCTTAGGTTACTTACGCGGTCTGTTACAACGAACTCTTCAGGTTTCACAGCCCCGTTGTTTTTTTCAGGCTCCCAGACACTCGTTCTTTTATCCTTTACTACAAGGTCTGCAAGCTCGTTGTGTATCCTTACTCCGCTTTTGTATACCTCTATCTTTCTTTCGCAGTACTTGTCAACATTACGCTTAACCATGCTGTTAATCTCCTTTCTTACATGGTCTGACTCAACAATTATTCTTTGGTCTACTAGCGCCTCGTAAAGCCCCATCCCGTTGGTGCCTACATGGGCTTTAATGGTTTGCTCAATAGCCCCTGTACTCACAGTAAAGGTTACCTCTGCGTATGATACTTTTTTCTCCCAGCTAATGTTTTCCATGTATCTGTAATCTAGCGGTGTGATGTGTTTGATGCTCATAATTTTATTTTTTTAAATTTAAACTGTTAGATAATTCTTTTATAGCATAATTAAGGTTATGCAAACTTGCCTCACAAGACTCGTCATCTGGCTCCCAGCTCCCGTCTTGTAACATTTCTAAATCTTCCTGTACTATTTCTAGTCTTTTTACTATCTCTTGTATTACAATTTGATGCATAACTCTATTTTTTATATTGATTAATAAATTCTACTACTGCTTGGTAAACTGCTTCGATTTTGCTATCCTTAATATCTGAGTGGTGTAGATATTCATCTTCTAAAACCCAAGCACTATTACCTCCCTCATTCATCTCTACGGCTTCAATCCTTATTGTAACCTGATGTCCTACTTTTTTGTTAAATACGCTGTATAATCCGTTAATGGTAACAGAGGCATTGTAAGACTCTATCTTCTCCACGACAGGCATCAGCCAATCCCAAGAGGTGTTGTAGGGTAGGTACGGTTCTTCAACCTCGATACCCATAGGGAACATATCATCTGCGTCCGTATAGTAACATACCCCCTCTTTGATTGATAGCCCCATAAATTCTGCTATTAGTTTGTTGTCTTTCATAATTTCTATTTGTTAATTTGATTAATAAATTCTACCATCTATCATTAAATACTTCGTCAAAGGAGTATCCCTTCTTTGTTTTGCACACATACGCAATAAAATTACGCATGTGTTTGTGGTCATTAAAGTTCTTGGTAACGTACCAATCTGTTGCCTTGTCTGTCTTAAATTTTAAAGTTCTTTCCATAATTTTAGTTGTTATTTATCCATTTGGTTATTGCCTCGCGCTCCTTCTTTTCTTTTTTAAAAGATGATGGCGCGAAGTCTTGGTCTGTAAATGTTCCAGATGCCCACGTATGGTCAACGTACTCACCGTCTAAGCTCATTGTTAGGTCACCGTTATCCTTTTTAAAAAACCTAGTGCTGTCGCCTAGTATGTTTTTTAAATCTCTAATAATTTCTTTCTCTGTGTACATAGCTCTAGTTGTTTAATAAGATTGTCTGTAGTGTTACGTCTGTGTGTGGCACAGGAGTCTGCCCCCCATGAAACCCAATTATTTTGAAATCATCCTGACCGTTGTGGTACTTTACATCTACGCACTGATTGTACATCACGCTGAAGGTGATTAGCTTACCGTTGCTGGTCTTTATGCTGATGGTCTCCTTCTCTTCCTTACACTCGATGTAAGTGTGCTTAAACTGTGCGTTAAACACTGCAAAGCCCTTCACCTCAGCTATGATTGTGTTAAGCCCGTACTTAAACTCATCATCTACTGTACTGTCGTAGCTTAGTATGTTCCCAAAAAACTCTAGGTCAAGGTCTGACTCTGGGCTGTTGATGTACTCAACAAACTCCCTAAGGTTTCTGACCGTAGCGGTGTAGTTTAGATTAACCTGTACGTGATACCCATTTTTTGCTTGGTATTTTTGCATCTTGTTTGATAATTTGATTGTAGTCTTCATAGTATTTGATTTGATTAATAGCCTCCAGAAGAGGCTTTCATGCAATTAGCAATCATCAGTTAACCTTAGTTTATGTTCTTCCTTTCCTAGTGTATTAGACACCTCTGTGTAGGTGTCAATAAAATCCTCCTCTTCTGGAGTTACCTTCTGCAGTATCACAAACTGATTTGCTATTATGTGACCTCTGCCCGTCTCTCTGCTCCATGCAGAGACAAACGCCTCTGCCTGTTCGTGTGTCTGGAATTCTAGTTTTGCTCTTTTCATAACTCTATCTCATTATTTTTTAAAGCCTCCAGAAGAGCGTCTCTGTTGCTGCCATCTGCCCTGTTCCATGCCAAGGCAAAGTCTTCTATGCATACAGCCCTCATGAAGCCTCCTAGCCCCTCCAGAAGCCTAATTTTGGAGTGGTACTTTTCTATGCTGGTGTCTTCGTCTAGCATTGCCTTGGCATTGGATACACATACCCCATTTTTAGAGTAGTTAGCGATTGCTACCAGCATTGTGTAGTTTTTGTATGATGCGCCTAGTGGCATAAAGCCCTGTCCGTATCCTTCTTTCAATTTGATTTTAGTTTTCATAGTTTTATCTGTTGTTAATTAATTCATAAGTTTTAATGCCCAGCTTCTCTGCGCCCTGTCTAAAAAAATAATTTTTAAATGATATCCTACCTTCGTCTAGTAGCAGCTTCAGGTAAGCATCGCTGTTGTTTTGTGCTTTCATAGTTTAGTTTTGTTTTATATCAATCCTTTTTTTTCTGCCAACGATTTAGCGTAATTATGTGCTTTAAAATAAGAGTGTCCGTAATCCATCATTTTATTTAAGAGGTCAATCTTTTTTAATAAATCCTCGTTTGATAATTTTTTTAAGTCCGTTCTGTAATCGCTTCTTGTTCTCATAGTTAAAATTTTATATAAAATGATATGTCTTTGTTCATTAATTCACTTAGGTCGTGATACTTAGTACTCTCCTTGGTTTTAAATCCATTTTGGAAAACAGTATACTTATATCCCCTATCAATGAAAGTGTTGCTGCCAAAAAATGAGGCATCATGTAGTGCTACATTGTAGTTGTTATCTCCAATAATTCCAGATGACTCTACTGCTCCCGTTAGGTCACATACTTTAAATTTTAATTTCATAATTAATCGTGTTGGTTAGATACAGGCAGCAGTATTGCTCTGCTCAAGGCTGTCAACAGCGCCTGTGATTACTACTCTTACTTCCTTCGTACCTCAAGTGATTGAGTGTCAGGTTGGACACCATTATTTTGACTGCACTAGAGTGGTGAGTAGTGTTACTCTTCTAATTGATAAATGTCTTCCCAGCCATCGACTGCGTTATTGTTGTATACCCTTGGCTTCTTGTATGGCTCTGGTTCGTAAGGCTCTACCCAAAAATCCTGACCAAATTGTTCTCCCCATCTTTCGATGCATTCCTTAGCCTCTTGCTGTGCGTTTGCTGATGTCTTAAAGCCATCTTCCTGTGTTACGTTAAGACCATGTTCATCCATGGTTACTACTTTGTACATTGTCATAGCTCTAGTTGTTATTGGTTAGTAAAGGTTGTACTGTCACAATCATACCCTCTGGGCACTTGCCTCCCATCATGCATATTTGTCTAGCTGCTCTGTCTTGTGCTGCAAGCACCTGAAGGGCAAAGATTATTGAATAAGAGATTGCCATAAGGCTCAGGAATAGTTTTAAAGATTTTTTCATAATTCTAGTTGTTTAGGGTTTTAATTAATTGCTTGTGTAGTTTGTCTCTCAGTATTTGTACTGAGTCGGTATCTTCGAATTTTTTAGTGTAAAGGTCTATACCGCTAATTAGTATTATTAATTCTTGTGTGCTCATAATTCTAGTTGTTATTTGGTTAATAGCCCCTGTACGGGGCTTTCATGCAATTAGCAATCGTCAGTTAACCTGATTTTAGTGAGCAAAGCTGTAGCTGTACTCTGTTCTTCTGGAGAGCATGATACGTCCGTTGTTCTGGATGTACGGTCTGCCGTGCTTGTCAAATTTAATGGTTGATAAATTGTCTTCGTTGTAGTAGTACTGAGCTAGTTTTTCTAGGTTTGTCATAGTGATTAGTTTCTTAGTGCGTATGCAGCACCGTTAGCAAATTCGATTAGGATTGTGTTGAGTTTTTTTAGCGTTTTTTTCATAATTGTTTATTTAAAGTTAGTTATTGTGTATTGAGTTGATTAAGCCAAGCTCTTCTTGGTAAAAATATTCGAATTGTGTATCGTTCATATTTATGATATCTAAAATTTCCTGTCTCTTTAAAGTTTCGCCGATAATCTCAATAATTAGCTGCATTTTTTTAGTTCTGTTTTTCATAGTGATTTATTTTAAGAAATTTTTGATTTGGTTTTTAAAAAGTAAAGCTGCTGTGATTATCACAAGAGCTAGGATAAGTAAAGGAAAGTAAGCCATAGGTATTGAATTTAATTAAGTTAGTACAGGGGGGGTGAGTCGAACACCCCTATCGTTCCAATCCCTGTGGTGGTAATCTACTTAAGCCCAGCGTAAGCCTCCAGCTCTGACCAATCATCTGCCCTGTGGTCAATCTCATTAGCATCCTCATGCTTTGAGATTAGGTCTCCCATGTGGCTGGATACATGGGGGTGCATACTTGAGGCGTACATTACCTGTCTCCCGTTTGAGTTTGTTAGCCTCATGCTCCATGTACGAACACCTTGCTGTAGTACGTTTAGGGGGCATACAGCTACGTTCTTCCTGAGCGTCATGGCAAAATGCTTAGTGCTTACTTTCACCATGTACGTTCCAACCTCGGTAAGCTTATCTATCTTCACCTCAGCGTCATTAAGCATTGTAGCTAGTATTCTAAACTCATCTTTACTTTCCATTTGTTTTGTAGTTAATTGCATCGTTATTTAATTTAAAAGTTAGTCCCCAGCATGAGTGTCGCTCTCACTAGCCTGTCATCCAGATGCTGGTTATTTTGCGGTGATACCCCCCTTGGTTATCGGGCTGGCATCACCATGCTCGCACACTGCACCCCACGTCACCCTATTCCTAAAGCCTGTTACAGCTCTCTAGCTTGGCATCCTACTCGTTGATAGGCTTTGCTTAGATGGATAGGGCGCACTTGAGTTCACATGTGCTGGTCGCTATAAGTACCTGATTATCAGTGAGATAGGTAGCTTAAAGTAGCTAACTGTCTGATTATCAGTGCGTTATATCTCAAAATGTCAAGGAGCGTTTATCTCTGGTTCAAAAATAGTCTATTTAAGGGTACTACACAAGCCCTAAGGCAAAATAACTTATAACTAGCTGAGGTTCAGATACTTATT
>TARA_R110000803_G_scaffold98573_2_pt1 | contig 13739 bp, 17 predicted proteins | sample TARA_R110000803 | Tara Oceans TARA_R110000803 (sample SAMEA4397772) | marine metagenome | biome: Polar Biome; feature: [SRF] surface water layer (ENVO:00010504); material: water (ENVO:00002006), including particulate matter (ENVO:01000060) such as... | depth 5 m | reverse complement strand
ACATAATTCTTCTTACATAAGGCACTCTTGCATTCACGCCACATAAGAGACTGATTGATTGAAGCTTCACCCTCCTTCAATGCCTTCACCCTGATATTTAATCTACCTATTTCATTCTGAGTGTATTTGACTTCAACTGCTCCACCTTTTCCATACTTAAGATATTTCTTTAAAGATCCTTTATATTCGTCGTCAAGAATACCACAATGAAGAATCTTCTGTGCATTCGAAATATCATATTTCTCTTTCAAGGTAAAGCTGTCCATAATAGATAGTGAAGATATTTTATTGTAAATCTTATTTTCACCCATTTTGTTATACTATACTATACATAATAATCTTTAAATATAAACGCATATAGAAAATAAAATAATACATGATTATGTATTAATATAATTTTAATAGACTACAACCAGTAGTATTATTATAATTAATGTTAAAAAGTAATGTTAAAAGATAAAGTTTAATTTTACCGCTTTTTTAAAAAACTACATTTCTTAGACTTAATACCTCAACTTTTTCCGGGTATTTTTCCTTGAATATATCGAGGCGATCATTTCTTTTGTAGTAATAATACTGACTTCTTGCACTCAAGAAATCTTTATCATTCTCATATTTGTCCTTCTTGTTTTGTTGATTTTTTCCGTAGTAATTCCTTGCTCTTTCACGATTCTTTATTTTAAAATCTTCAGTATCTTTAATCAACTGATAACGATCCTTTTCCTTGAGACGCTTCCTCTCATATTGTTCAAGTACCTTTTTAATTCTTTCCGGATCCGTAATGTTTGACATTGTTTATTATATACTTTATAATAGATTTATATTTTTAAATATAAACGCTTAAATATTAAAACAAATTCATGTTATGGTTTAATTATCTAGTTTATAATAAATGCCGTTAGATAAAAAGGGGAAACCTATTCTATATAAACCCTGGGTTAGTAAATCTAAGAATAAGAAATACAATGTATATGTAATGGTGGGTGGTAAAGTTAAACAGATATCATTTGGTCAAAAGGGTATGGGTCAGTTCAAGGATAAGGGTGGTGCTTATAAATCATTAGATCATGGCGACAAGAAACGACAAGCCTCCTATCTTGCACGGGCAAAAGGTATCAAAAATAAGAAAGGTGAATTAACTTATAAAGATAAGAATACCGCTAACTACTGGTCAATCAATTATCTATGGTGATAGCATTTCAGGTTCAGGTTCAGGTTCATGCTTTGTAGGTGTTCTACCACTCTTAGGGGAAGGAGGTACAATAGGCTCGTCCTTAATCTCAACTAAAATCTCCTCTTCTTTTTCTAATATTTTATCTTCCTTTTTCTCAGTCTTTTTCATTTGATCTTTTAGACCTTTCATTTCTTCCTCTGAGGGTGGTCTCCTCTCACATTGAAAAATATAACAGAGATTACATTTACAATGACACTTCGACTGCCAGATAACTAAAAGCAGACTAGCAACAGCACCTAACACTAGAACCACCGCACCTGCAGCTTGATCAACTGAATAATTTTGTAATTGACCTCCCTCATTGCTCTCACTCATGATTATGTTTAATTTAAGAAATATAATTTTTACATTAATATATTTCTTAAATTATAAATGGATATTGACACAGATAAGCCTCAACCTAAACCCATAGAGCAGATTGTTCCTATGATTAAAGAAATATCAAAAGACTTATCTGATATTAAAGCAGATCTCCTATTTATCAAAGCTAAACTTAAAGAGCGTCAAGCACTTAAAGAATCCATTGAGAAATCCTGGTGGTTATTCTAAGTTAGATTTTATACCTATACCTTTTCACTAATTTATACAAAATGTTTAAAAATTATAGAAATATAATAATTATCTTTTGTATATTATAAAATGGATTTATTACCTAAAGTTCAAGTTGATCTAATTGAAGAAGAACCGGAAATGTTAATAGAGGAAATGGAGTCTGACGGGGAAGACACTGAATCGGCGTTGCCTGAAGTGAAACATAGACCCGTTATACCTGAGGAGGCTATCTTTCAGGAAAAGATTTTGAAGGTGAAAGCAGTGCCTAAGGAAAAGAAGAAGCGTGTTATGAGTGAGGAACAATTAGAAAGACTACGCTTAGGAAGGGAGAAGGGTCTTGCTAAACGCCGTGCCGCTGCTGCTGAGAAACAAGAAATTAAAGACTTGCACAAGAAGAAGAAACAAAATGAAATCGCAGCACTTAGACGGGAGGCCGGTGTGGAGGAAGCACCCGCACCTCAACCATTACCTAAACCTACAAAGCATGAACCTGAACCTCAACCTGAACCTAGAAAATCATATAACTCTCTAGAAGATTTACCTGCTGATCTATTAGTGCAATTACAACAGGCAGCTATCGAAGGATATGATACAAAACGCAAGGCACGAAAGGCACAGAAAATAAAGGACAAACAATCTAACTATGTCAAAGACGCTAAAATGAATATGATATCTGACGCTATCAAACCTAGACAACCTCCTAAATATGGTGAAGCTGGATATTTCTCTAGTATGTGGTCTCTTGATCGCTGAGGGCACAAAGTCCTTGAAGGCACTGAAAACTAATCCACAAAAAGCATTATTCTCCTGAGATATTATTGATTATCACTTTCTATATTTTTATATTTTATATTTTAATTTTTGGTGCCTTTGGTGCCTTTGGGGACTCTCTATATGTAGTTTCTTTATCTTTCTTATGTTTTATGACGAGTTATGGTCATAAACCTTTGGGGCACCATTTTTTAGAGAGGAAATAAAAATGGTGCCTCAAGTCCCTAAAAATGGTGCCCCTCTTTATTTTTGGTGCCCCTGTTTATTTCCTGATATTTTAATATATCTATTATTATAAATGTTTCAGAATCATGTATATATTAATCTTGATCATAGGAAAGATAGAAATGAATCAATAAAAAAGGAACTATCTAAAATAGGTATTGATAATCCTAAAAGGTTTCCGGCTATCAAAACTGAAATGGGGATAGTGGGTTGTTGTTTATCTCATATGAGGTGCGTGCAAGAAGCAATGCTCAAGGATTTAGATTATATATGTATATTTGAGGACGATATAATTATCAAGAGACCTGAGCTATTAAAGAGAAAGGTACAGAAATTAATCAATAATAATTGGGATTGTTTATTATTATCAGGCAATAATTTCAAACCTTATGTGGAATATGAAGATTATATTAAGGTGAGTAAATGTTTCACGACCGGTTCATACATTATTAAAAAACATTATTATCAAACATATCTCGATAATCTAAACGAGGGATTAAAGTTATTATTAAAAAGTGGAGATAGACATTATTCATTAGATTCTCATAATCACATACTTCAAAGGACAGATACATGGTATTTATTGACTCCTATATGTATCTATCAAAAAGAGGACTATTCAGATATAGAGAAACGCAATGTAAATTATAAAGGTTTAATGTTGAATTATGACAAATAGACAAGGTTCATTTAGTAAAATTAAAATCTAAGAAATAATATATTAATAGTATTATAATGAGTAAGAAACTAAGTATTCTGAAGGTGGTAGATCCTCCTAATCAAAAACATAAACCACTACACCCTAATCTGCCCCAGCCTTGCTCGTGTGTTCTCATGGTAATGCCCACGAAAACGGGCAAATCGACTATCATAAGTAATATGCTGCTAAACAAAGACTTCTATGGTCAGGATTATTTTGATCATGTTAAAATAATTTCAAATACAATCAATAACGATCAAACGAGTAGATTCTTAAAACAGGCGTTCGATTGTGAAGATCATTATGAAGATAGAATGATTCATGATTTGATTCGTTCTCAAGATAGTTATGGTGAGGATAAGCCGTCTGTTGCGTTAATTTTAGACGATTGCCTTGGAGATAAGACTACTGCCTTAAACAACATTTCTTCCCGTTATCGCCACAGCAATATTCAGCTTTTAATTATATCCACTCAGCTATTCAGAAAAACGAGCCCCACCATTAGAGCTAATGCAAACTGGGTGCTGGTGGGAAAATTGACAAATGAAGCTGAAGTTGAGAAACTGAGCGAGGAATATTCAGGAATGTTTGGTGGAGATAAAAACTTTAGAGAACAATATAAGAAAGCAGTTAAAAAGAAATATGATTTTATGACCCTTAAGCTTACTGAGAATCCTGCTGAGATATGGGTCAATTTTAATGAGAAACTATATCCCATGGGAGTGGAAGAAGAGACTATAGAATAAATCAATTATTTATCTTATGATAATAATATATATGAATTATTATAAATAAATGGAGTTCGTAAATGCTGACCGCTCACATGATTCTGCCTTTCTAGCTGGATTACAGAACTACAATAATAGGGTGTTTGAAAATAATAAAGCAATCAAAATAGGTCTTAAGTCGAATGAAGACATTGCTAAACAACAACAAGAACTTATATCAGGGGATCAGAGTGAAGCTCAAACAAAGACCCTACTTGCTCTTTCAGGCGTGGGAACAGGTTTAGTTGAAAAAAAGACGAGGTTTCCTATAGTCCAGGCGAAGGCAGCGGCAAGGAAACTGGCGGCAGAGAAGGCGGCAAATAAAGGTGCTGCTCGTGGAATAGGAGCAGCAACAAGAGCCCCAGCAGGACTACCTCCGGCGGCTACGAGGAGAGCGACTTCCGCCTCAGCCCTACCCCGTCGAGGCCCACGACCACCTCCTTCAAGAGGATTGCTTAAGTCAGGGGCAAAACCTCCTGCTTCTCTACCTAGAGCAGACGCTCTTGGTCGTGAGGGAGCCCTTGTAGGTGAAGAAGGAGCTGAAGTAGGTGGAAGCCTAGCAGCAAAAGAAAGTCTTAAGGTAGCAGAGGCAGGAACAGGAAAACTAGTGGTTAAGGGATTAGGTGTAGCTGCTAAAGGTGCTGGATTAGTAGGTGCTGGAATTAGTGCTGCTGACGCTATCAATGATTATAGACACGGGAAGTTTGGTTGGGCACAGGGTCTTGAATTAGGTGGAGCAGCAGCAGAAGTATTTGGAACTATTTTAGACTTTACGCCCCTTGCTCCTCTAGGTGTAGGACTACAGATTGCGGGAGCGGCGGCGAGTGCAGCAGGAACGGGACTGGCGGCAGTTGAACAAGGTGAAGAAACTAGTCAGGCAGAAGAAGCTTCAGTAGGAGAAAAGAAAACGGCAGACGCACAATTAAACGCACAGAAGAGAAGTGCTGTTTCGGGATTAACAAGTGCTTCTCAGGGTGGGGCAGCTGTAGCGAGACAAGTTCAATAAATACACAACATGAATTTTTTTTCATAATTTTTTTTTATTCATATTTATTTTATAATGTATATTATAAAATATGTCGTCTTCTAAATCTTTCTGGAAAGCTGAATCCACTATTCCTATTGTTCAAACTTCTAAAGCTATCACTGCCCTCAATGGTTTAAGTTTTGAGGGAGGTCAGGAGGTCAGAATTAAAGTCCCGCCTTCGACAAAGTTCTTTCAACCTAAAGAATGTTATCTTCAAGCTGATATTAAATTGACTGGTGGAACTTTCCCCACTAAGCTTCAGTTAGATCCTGAACTGGGAGGCCAGATTTTAATTAAAGATATTCGTATCTATTCTTCAGCAGAAAAAGGTTCTGTGTTGCTTGAGGAGATTCAGGGATACAATTCCATGGTTTCTATTATGCGTGATTTTGATACGAATGATAGTGAGAAAAATAAGCGGGCTATGACTGAGGGTGCGACTCTATGGGTGCCTTACACCCGGGGGACTCGTGGTTCTACTAAATCCGGTGCTGCTGACATTCTCACAAACCCTTACTTTGTTGAAGATCCGGTAGGAGCTGCGAGTGCGACTACCACGGGTGATAAGACTACGGCGGGTGCATTTAACACTGCTAAATTGTGCATGCCCTTGGAATCCGGCATTTTCCGTTCTGAGGCTATCTATCCTAATATGCTCACGGGACTTGAAATAGTTATAACCCTTGAGGACGCTGGTCGTTGCATTACTCAACTTGATTCGGTTCTCAGAGATCGTCGCCTCAACCTTAACCCTCGCTTCCACTCTCGCAGTGGTTCTAATGTTATCACGGGTGCTGCCCTTGCTGCTGCTCAGATTGCGGACACTGATACTATTGCGGAAATCTATTTGACCACAGACAATTCTCAAGTCAATCCTTTCCAGTGTCCTTTTTCGGTCGGCGAAGTTGTATCCATTGTTCCTCAAGATAACTCGACTATTCTCACTACAGATAAGCCTCTTGTTATTTCTGCAATCAACGCCAGTTCTACGGCGAATGGTGGTGCTGGTCTCATTCAGATTGTTTTTGATCCTGCGGACGCAGTCTCAAGCCTGGCGACTACCCTCGCTCCGGGTGGTGTCTGTTGTGTGGTTTCAACTTCCGTGAGTTCAGACGCAGCATATAAACCTTCCTATTCTTTGACTAATGTTGAACTGGTTGTTCAAGAAGTAGATCCAGGAAGTGCATTTGAAGCTGATATGATTGACGGCATGAAAATGAATGGTGGAGTTATTGCTCAAGATATCATATCATGTCAGAATTATAGATACTCTCAGAATGTCAATGATATTGTGGCTAATATTCGTCTCCCTCTACAGAATGCTCGTGCTAAGTCAATTGTATCCCAGCCTTGTGACGCTAGTGCCTATAGTGATATGGAGCGTGTATCCTGCACGGGTACCTATATTGTTGCCGCTGATACTGCTGAGGATATTACCCTCAATGAATCAAACGCAGGACTACGAGGCATATCTGATAATATCCAGGATTTTCAATTTCTCTATGACGGCCGCCTTCAACCTAGTCGGCCTGTGCGTTGCTCAAAAACTAGCTCTAAGACTAGCATAGACGCACAGCCTCTCATTGAGACAACTAAAGCTCTCGTCCAGGGAGAAATTAATGCTCGGTCTCTACACGCATTCAATTCTAATTGGTTAGTTTCGAGGGCACTTGCTCTGAATAAAGGTGTATATGATACCCGTAATAAAGATTTCAGTATCCAGGTGAATTATGGAAACGCAACTACAAAGAATAAGTTATGGAATAATTATGTTTTCCATTTAAGACGGATCAATATTCGTGGTGATAATATTTCTGTTGAATATTAAGATATCCTCAAATAAAGTTTTTTAATTTTTATTTTCCTAATATAATAATATATTAATTATTATAAATATAATGTCAAAGAGATACTTAGATATACGCCCAGCGAACTCAAATGCTTCTCAATCGTATCGAGACGGCCGGCCAGTCATTTCCTTTACCATTGCTGAATCGGAGGAGGTTCTTATCCCTTCTTCTGTTCGTTTCTGTGGTAAATTACATGTCTATAAGAATGGTGCTCGTGAGAGAGTTGCAGCGGGCGACCCCCTTGCTATGGATAGTAGGTCTTCTATGTGGTCTATATTTGATCAGGTGGTCCTTTCTTCGGCTACCTCAAAACAAACTATCGAACACATTCGACACGCAAATAGGTTCTATTCCAGCTACTTGGGATTAACCAGTTCAGAGCAGTCATTAATAGGCCACTTTGGAGAAACAGGTCTCACGCTTCCTAGCACGAATGGACAAAAAGCTTCGGTTGTTGAAGAGGGTGTAGGAACAAACTGCAACGAGTTCTGTATTCAAATCCCGTGCGGCGTTCTTGGAGGCACTTCAGCTATTCCGCTTTCTAGAACTGACGGAATTGGGGGCCTCACATTAGATCTTTTTCTTGCTCCGGATAGCATGGTGTTGTTCAACACTAGTGCCTCTAGTGCTGCTGAGAAAGGTATTGACGGAGCCTTCTATGAATTAACGGAATGCAAACTTATTGCTGAAGTTCATACTCCTACGGAGGCTGAGGCTAAAGAGGTTGCAGATATGGGTGGATTTGAATATAACTCTGTTGCCGGATATTATTCCACAATCAATTCCACGAACGCAAATATCAATTTTGGATTAGGTTTAAGTCGTGTAGAAAGTCTATTTATGAACTTTGTCCCTAGCAACTTTCTCAACAATATTGAGGAGAACTCACTTCAGACAATTATCCCTCTCACTTCTGCTGGTGCTATTGCTGATTTATCGCAGGTGGTTTTCACGAAGGGTGGAGCAAGGTATCCTCTAGACTACAATATTGACACTCAGTATCGCCTAGACACTACTAATAAAAAGGTTGATCCTCAGGTCATTCGTAATTTTATGAATGCTGTGGTCCCATTCTCTAAGATCACCCACACCTCTATCACGCCTACTAACACCGGTAAGCGATACACTTCTAATGATAACTCTGTCCTAGAGGGAGGCTCCCTATATGGCGTAGGTGTAGCGTATGACATTTTAGGATCAACGGCAGGAGGCGATTTTTCACAGGAGACCTTTGGTGCTCAGATTGACCTCGCCCTTGACGACGACAACCCTATCAGTGCCTTCATTTTCGTCCATTCTAAGAACACTATTCTTTTCAAAAATGGACAGATTGAAGTTGTATCTTAAAGATCATAACATGAATTTTTTTCCATACTTTTAATTTTAAGTTTTTTTTTAATAATTTTTATATTTCATAGAATATAAAATATGTCCCTTCCTCAAGCACTCCAGCCTGGCGTAATCCCGTCTAACACTGAACAGCGTATAGATACTGATATCCTTGAACCGGTTATTTTCACTGAATCTTTCCTAAGATTTCAGCTTCAAAATAAAGGTATCCTCAATCCTAAATCTAAAATCACCTTTTCCATTAAAGGACACGGCTCCCACGAATCTTTCTATCCTCTTGCAACTGGAGTAGGTGCTCTTATTGAACGGGCTACTCTCAAGGTAGGAGGCAAGACTATCTGCGAAACGCAGGACTGGTCGCACCTACATGCCTATAAGTCTATGTTTATTGATCAGGCTGTAGTTAAAGAACGGGAGCAGTATGAGAGTGCCCGGTTAATGTCTAGTGGTGTTGTGTATAATGACAAGACCCAGGTATCTGAGAAAGTTGGAATGGACTTGGGTAAAGAGTTTATTGATAATGCTACTGCTACTGATACTGAAATGAAGGTTCGTACCTTTCAGAAACTCACCTCTGAACCAGTTTTCTCTATTACATTAGACGACCTCCTACCAGTATTAAAAGGTCTCCCAGGTCTCCCACTTTTTATGATAAATGGTGCTGTTCAGGTTGAACTCACTATGGCTGCTTCTGTAGGCAAACGGGCTTGCTTGAGTGCTGCAGGTAATAACCACAATCATTCATTTACCCTTGATCAGAATGAATGCCGTATGATTGCTGATTACACTTTCCTAGACGGCGACGATATGGAAACCTACAGACAGGAGAACTCAAACTTCGAACATAGATTCAGTGAGCCTCGCCTCACTAAGACCACTCTTGCTACTCAGGCAATCGCTCAGAATCAGATCCGTAATGTTGGTGGTGCTGGTCGTGTTGTTGAGTCCATGATTGTGGGTGTGTCTTCAGATAAAATGTCTAGTTTCTTCAGTGCTAGTGGTGCTGACGGAACTTCTAACGCTAAGACCCTTCTCAATGACTATCGTGCTGTAGCCCCTGAAATGACCGCAGCTAGAACCTATGGACAACTGGTCTCTAATGTTAAAAAGAATGACGAGTTCCTTTACCCACTAGACCGCTCGAACACTGCTCTCCATTTCCATGGAGTTCAAGATACGGAGTCCGCACCTCCTCACAGAACTCGTGCCCAGTATTCTCGCCAGGGTAATTCTCTAGTTGCGAATAAGTTTGAGGGATACCCTGTCAATGCTCAGACTGAAATGACTGGTCAATTCTTCTACAATGCATACAAACTAAATGACGGAGAGCGTGTTGATAGTCGTGGTCTAGAACTCCACCACAAATATCAGAATCTCGCAGCAGCAGAGGCACCTTACACTTCCCGTTGCTGGATTGAGCTTATGAAGACTATGGTTATCACTAATGGAGAAGTTGAGTGCTACTTTATCTAAGGGACACAAAGGCACTAAAGGCACTAAAAATAAAAACATAAAAAGTAATTCTCAAAAAACAAATAGGAACAATTGATTCCTGAGATATTATGATTTCACTTTTTATGAAAATGAGTTCGGTGCCTTCGGTGCCTTTGATCCCCGCAAAATCATGTTATGATTTATCTTTTTTAAATTGGTTTAAAATTAAATCTTATTATATACTATAATATATAATGAGCTTCAAAGAAAATCTAACAGAATCCCTAAAGAAATCTAGACCTAATGCTAAAGACTCTACTATCAATATGTATGTAGCGAACCTCACAAAGTTAATGAAGATATTTGAAAGTGAGAATCTTAAGTTTTTAGACTCACCTGAAAAAGTAAAAGGTAAATTAAGTGAATTACATTTCACAACACAGCGGAACTATCTAAATGCAGTTATCGTGTATTTAATGAGTGAGTCAGAGGAACCGGAGGAAGATAAACTTATTAAAGAATATGTATCTCTCAGAAATGACTATAATAAAATGTATGAGGAGCAGAATGCTTTAGGCACAATCTCAGACAAGCAAAAGGATTCCTTTGTTGATATCTCAGAAGTGAATAAAATGATAGATCAAATGGCGAGCGAAATAAAGGATAAAGGGATTAAGAAAAAGGAGGATTTAACTCCTAAGGATCTTGCGTTGCTTCAGGTGTATATTATATTCAATATCTATACTCGTATCCCTATGAGGAATGATATATCCGGTATGGAGACCATTAATAAAAGAGCATATAATAAATTATCTCAAAAGGAAAAGGAATCTAAAAATCATTTAGTAGTCAATAAAAATGCCATGTTCATGGAATTAAACAAGTTCAAGACTTCCAGTAAATACGAATCAATTAATATTCCCATACCTAAAGACCTTGAGAAGTTATTAAGATTATGGATACGAATTCATGGTATGGGTGTTTTATTCACCTCAAGCACGGGTAAGCCATTAAGTAGAAACGCTTTATCACAGCTTCTAATTAAGACGAGTAAAAAATATATGGATAAAAGCATTAGTACAACTATGCTCAGGAAGATCTACCTCTCTTCGAAGTATTCTGAGGTCAAGGACGAAATGGCTAAGGACGCAGAAATTATGGGACACTCAACGGCAATGCAGGGGAAGGTATATATTAAGAAGGAACAGGAGGATTAATTCTCTATAATTGCGTTTTATTATAAGTATTTAAATATATGTTATAGTATAGAAACAATGTGGAACATAATTGAGGACTTAAAGTATGGAAAGATTCGTGAGAAATATGTTGTCAAGTATCTTAATGAAAACATATATTTAGACGATACAATGGTCTTATATGAGAATGAAAAAAAACAGGTTGATTTTAGGAATACTGAAGTGGTAGGAGAATTGAAGGCAAGAACATGTAATCACGATTATTATGACACAACATTCTTCGGATATAATAAAATTGAATATCTTATAAAAGAAAATGATCAAAGGGTATGGAAGTTCTACTTCCTTTTTATGGACGGATTATATGTATGGACTTACAATAAGGATCAGTATGAGGTAAGAGATTATGAGCACAGAGAGAGAGGTTGGATAAAGCAGGTATATATCCCGGTGAAATATCTAGAATGTCTTAGTTGTAAGATTAAGAATCAGAAGGATATAGGTAAGTTAATGTGATCATTCGAACTCTATTACAAAACTCCCTTTTTTTTGAATTAACCCATAATATTTTTTAACTTTTTTTTTACTTTTAATTTCTAATTGTCGTTTCATTTTATTAGAAATTATAGGCTCTATCTTCTCAGATAACTTAGGGTCTTCATTCAATAACCTTATAGCTCTTCTTACAGAGGGAATATCTCCATAGGCTCTAAGGTCTCTCATTTGAATATATATCTCTTCAAGGTTTTTAAAGATACTGCATTCAAGAAGATATCCATTAGAACAATAGATAATCACTTCCTTACAGAATCTCATGATCTTTTGTTTTTGTTTCACAGATAACACCTTGTCGGGATTTGTCTTAGTAAGATATTCTTTAAGTTCTTCTAAAGTCTTGATCATATATATTTCATTGTCTTCAGGAATACTAACCATATTATTTAACTCCGTCCATAACATGATAGATAATCTTAATTTATCAAGTGAGGCAGAGTCATGAACATGGATACTGAATCTAGAAATTATTTCAAGTAAGTCTCCTTTTGAAAATGTTTTATCAATCATTCTATTATACTAATTAATATATTTTAATTAGTATAATATAACCTAATGCTGACAGCTCCTGAATTACTTACGCTTATCAAAGCACACAACATTCTAAGTCAAATCAAAGTCCCGGCAAAGGCGAGGAAAGACGCAGAGGCCCTTGAGAAAATAATCAATGAAGCGAATTACAAAGTAGATCACACAAAGAAACTTATTAAACCCATTAAAATTAAAAGAGGTAAATCAATTAAACTTAAGGACGCTGAGGAACTCACAAAACCTAAAGCGAAGAAGGAACAAACTGCGGAACAGAAAGACAAGAAAAAAATGAATGAAAGAAAAAAAGTTGTTCAGTTTATCCTATCGAACAAAGATATATTAAATGATCCTGAAGTTATGAAACTTCATAAAGGATTAAAGTAATTTAGGAGGGAACTCGTGGTACCCATTCATATCGTCATTGTCTATTATCTTCAATCTCATGAGAGCAGTTAGGCTAGATATAAATAACTCGTGGTCTGATCTTCGAATAGGCAGACCTTCTCTTTTTCTTCTATGCATTAGATTACAGAAGTGGGTATAGGTTTTTATCTGTGTCATAATAGGAATGCCTTTACTAATTCTAATAAGATACTCACCCTGAAATAAATATCCATTAGTAGTTCTCTTTTTATTTAATGGGAATCCTGAAATCAATAATCCTTTATAATAAAAACATACTGAGCCTTTAGTTCCCTGCCTAATCATTATATATACTTAGATATACATTATATATAGTCTTTAAACTTATATTATACCTATTATATGGTCTTTAAACTTAAATAATGCCTAAAATAGCACTTAAAGAGACATAAATTAATTAATTTATTCTTTAAATAGGGTAAAAACAGCAATAAACCTTGATTTATAGGTCTATTTAAGGTATAATGTAAGATTAAAGGTATTTAGAGACTATTCAATATGTATAAGTATAGAGAACGAAAGGATAAATAGAATAAATAATATCTAATACAATATAAATGGCTATGCTTAATGATTCACCTACCTTCCAAATCCATGACGATTACTACACAACTAAGAAAGCGTGGGAGAATATCAATCACCTAATCCCTAAGGATAAGGTGATCCTTGAGGCTTGTATGTTGAACAGCAATCTAAGTAAATCCCCTGAGTATCTTATGGAGCTAGGACATAAGGTAGTCTTCGATAGAAGTCTAGATATCCTCACAGGTGAAATCCCTGAGTGTGATATGATTATCACTAATCCTCCTTTCAAGTCTAAGCTCAAGCAATCAATCCTTAAAAGATTAGTTGAGATTGATAAGCCATTCATTATTATTATTAATAGTCTCAATACCTTTACTAAATATATTCGTCAGATCTTTAAAGGTAATCTGCAACACCTACAAATAATCACACCGGATACTAAAGTCTTATTCAATAAACTAAAGGACGGAGAACTGGTCAAGACTAAACCACCCTCCTTCTATTGTATCTACCTATGTTATAAAATGGAGCTCACCCCTGAGCAACTATGGCTCTAAACAATAGAACAAAAACCATTCATAGAAGGATTGATCTCCACC
>TARA_R110000803_G_scaffold103939_2_pt1 | contig 13790 bp, 17 predicted proteins | sample TARA_R110000803 | Tara Oceans TARA_R110000803 (sample SAMEA4397772) | marine metagenome | biome: Polar Biome; feature: [SRF] surface water layer (ENVO:00010504); material: water (ENVO:00002006), including particulate matter (ENVO:01000060) such as... | depth 5 m | reverse complement strand
CCATCACCCCATCGAGTAAATGAGAAATTATCTTTATTATTTATTTTGTTGATATAAAACTCTATTGGGTTATTTGTTATATTCATAATTCTAATTTCATTTTAATTGTTTTATCGACTTCATCGTGAGGTTCCACACCTATTATAGTAAAATCTAATTTATTATAGATATTAATGGCTCGTTTATTTGAAGTTAGAACCTCCAAAAAAATAGTATTAATGTTGAATTTATCTTTTAGTAATTTTATAAATTTTACATAAGATGGGGTAGAGTAACCTAAACCTCTATATTTTTTATGTATATCCATTCCGATATACAAAGTATTGTTAACCCAGTTAGATGTCCTAAAATACCCAATAGATTCTTTTTCAATTTCTACAATAAAAAAGGGGGTTTTTAAACTTTTAAACCATTCGATATTATCTTCTAATGTATAGTCATTTTTATCGTGTAAAAACATATAACTATGATTTCTAACCTCATTAAAAAATGGTAAATCTGACTTTAACATTTTTCTTATTTTTATATCTATATTATTTTTAAAACTCATAATCACCTAATTTAATATCGTCCACATACATTTCTCTAACCATGGACACCATATCGTCAGTATAAGCATCTTGATAATTAATTTTTTTAGTTCGATTAGAGTGCGTATTTTTAAGTCTTTCGGACAATCCGTTCATATTAAAATCATTCTCTATTGTTTTAACCAACGAAGGTAAATCTTCAAACTTACCTATAATGTCTATTATTTGATTACCGTTATCATCCATAATCCAATTTGACTGTTTATGGTGATATAATTCTAACCCATTTGTTTTTGAGGTATTATTTAAATATTTTTTTGTATTATAAATATTAGATATGTAATTCTGAAAACTATTAAGATTATTATTATTTATACTTATAAATTCTGAACCACTTTTCATAAAATTATAAGAAGACCATAATTTATCCCATGGATTTCTTATAATACAAAATGATGTATAATTTTTGTATTTATCCCCCATCATATTTTTAATAAAATTGGCATGATGGTGTCCGTAATGATTACCAAAAAACTTTGGGTTATTTAACCCGATTATTAGATTCATTGTTATGCCAGCACATTTGGGAATGTGAACCATTAGTAGTTTTTTACTCATAAAAATCTATTTAAACACATATCATATAATTTATAATCATCTGAATTATCCTCTCTATACATTTTTTTGATTTCATCAGATAAATCATCAAGTTTAAATTTTTTACCAATCCCAATCCCACCTTGAGGTCTACCCCAACAATCTACCACCAATTCACTTATGTTGAATGGTTTTGTTTCGTTTTTTACTTCCACTTTAAAATCATACCCTAATAATTTAGAAAGATTTTTCATAGATTCACTATAATGTTCAGTTATGGTTATAAAATCGTATTTCTTTAAAGGGTCGTCACTATTGATATCAATATTTAAATAATTACATAGGAAGTTATTCATCCAAAAATCAGGAAAAAATCGTTCTAAATTACCATATATTTGTTTAACATTTTTATCTTTATTATTTAAATACCACTTAGTAAAACCCATTTCAGTTTTATCCCATTGAGGTGTATGAGGAGTACCCATGTAATTGGAGATTAATCTATCTAATGGTTCTCTTATTGAAGATATCAATAGGTAATCTTTTTTCTCCATAATATTTACTAATCTCGATATATTATCATCAGTTGCGGTCACATGACTTAAACTAATATTATAGTTACCATTATTATGTTTTTGAGCAAATATATTATTTTTAGATAAATTACTTAGATACGGGGACTTAAGATTGTGTTCATTTTTAAAACCTGTTGCACCAGCCAAAACCTTCATTCCGTGTTTTCTTGAATAATCGAGTAATTGGTGTTTTACTGATGTTGAACCACATTTAGGTGTTTTAATATATATAATATTTTTATTTACCATAGGTTTCAATTATTTGTTTTGCCGCTTGTTCTTGAGTGTGTACATTAATCGCCAAAATACTATTGGGTAAGTTTTTAAACTCCTCTAACGCATTTACACTTGGTATTTCTTTTCTCCACGCAACAGGTATAAGATTATAGTCACCTAATCTTTCTACCCTTTTATTGAAATTATCTAAAACCGTTTTTTTATCTTTATGGTGGATAAAATGAAAATTAACATCGTCTAACCTCATAATGGGGTAGGTTTTTGATATTGAGTGGTGGTTTAAATATCTACCATTTTTTAAATCTTCATCTACAAATATCGGTTGTTGAGACATATAATAGTTAAAGTTTTTACACACTTTAATAAAATCGTCATCGTCTAAAATTAAATGCCATATAAAAGGATTATTATATTTTCTTTTCATATAATAATACACCCAACCTGAAACACAACTATTACCTAAAAATGTGTCATTATCACTTGGCACATAAGATTTAGTTTGTTCTACAAGGGGGACTCTATTCCAACAGTCATTCATTTTATATAAGTATTACCAACCTTTTTTAATTGTTTCGACAATATACTGTCTATCTTCAGGTGTTACCCACCAACCAACAGGTATTGACACCATTTTACCAATGGTTTTATCTAAGTTAGGTAAATTACATGCGAATTCTCTAACACACGTATGTTTATCATTTCTTTCATGTACTTGAGAAACCGCGATTCCGTGGTTACCCATGTGTTTATAGAATTTAGCCCTATCATTAACAAGTACAGAATAAATCCAAAATGAAGAATCAAACCCTTCCTCTCTTTTTAATAATGTTAAACCATCAATATCTTTAAGATTCTCGTCATAGAATTTAGCGTTTGATTTATGTTTTTCAATAATTTCATCCGCATGTTTTAAATTTTCAATACCTACAGTCGCACAAACATCGTTCATGTGGAATTTGTATCCCCATTCTTCAATATCCGCCTCACATCTAAAGTCTTTTCTATCACTATCACGGTCAATACCATACCATCTAATTAGTCTCGCTCTATCGTTTAACTTTTTATGTGGTGAAAGTAATAACCCACCATCTATAGATGTTATGTGTTTAATTGCTTGTAATGAAAACATAGTTAAATTACCATGAGTACCTATTGTTCTTCCTTTATATGTTGAACCAAAAGAGTGAGCTCCGTCTTCTATAACTGCAGGTCTAAACCCATACATACGTTGTGCAGTGTCTTGTATCTTTTTTATTTTATCTAAATCATTTGGATATCCACCCCAATGGACTAACATAATTACTTTAGTTTTTGGTGTAATTTTTCTAGCCAAATCATCTAAATCCATATTTAGCGTTTCAGGGTCAATATCCACCCATTTAATTTTTAAATTATTAGCTAATACTGGCCAATTGGATGCGGTACAAGTTAGTGGTGTGGCTAAAACTTCATCCCCATCTTCTAATCCTGGCCATTTTGAATCATACCCAATAACTCCCTCATAAACTACTTGATTTGTTGATGGTTTTTTTAATAAATGTAAGGCTAGGTGAAGTGCGGATGTTCCAGCATTAACCGTTGATACGTAATCATGATTAAAGTATGTCTTCATCATTTCTTCTAATTCATTTACTTTAGGTCCTTGACCAATATAACCACTATTAATTATTTTAGTTACCTCTTCGGCTGCCGTTGGAGCCATGAATACCTTGAATAAGTCTATTTTTTTCATATTATGTTGTTTTATATACTATAATTTATTAAATTCCTTTTAAAAATAAACAAACAATTTAGATTTTTAAATAGTATATTACCTTTAGGTTAAAATTATAATTATGGAAATAGTAGGTATAGTTGGAAATGGATTTGTCGGTGAGTCACAAATTTTTGCGTTTTCACCAACAAATGAAATTAGGGTATATGATATCGACCCTTTAAAGTCGACACACACTAAAGAAGAAACCCATAAATCTGATTTTATATTTGTATGTGTACCGACACCTATGAGTGTTGACGGAAGGCAAGACTTATCTTTCATCGAAAAAGTTTTTGAAGAGTCCGTTGAGGGTCCAATATACGTTATTAAATCCACCGTATTACCTGGAACCACAGAAAAATTACAAGAAAAATATCCTCACTTAAGTATAATATTTTCACCTGAGTTTTTAACTGAAAGAACCGCTAAATTAGATATGTTAACTCAGGCTAGAATAATTTTTGGTGGCAACAAAGAACTAACGGATAGAGTTGAAAAACTATTTTCAAATAGATTTATGAATCGTCATTTTATACATACTGACTCAAAAACTGCTGAATACATAAAATATATGAATAATACATTTTTTGCGACTAAAGTCTCATTAATGAACGAATACTATAGATTAGCTAAATTAGTTGGAATTAATTGGGACGATGCCATGTACGGGTTTTCATCCGATGGACGTATTGGTGATTCACACTTACACGTACCAGGACCTGATGGTAAATTAGGTTTTGGCGGTACTTGTTTCCCTAAAGATATTAATGCGTTAATTTCCATGGCTAACGATGTCGGTGTTAATATGAATGTCTTAGATGCCGCATGGAAAACTAATTTGGAAATTAGACCTGAGCAAGATTGGAATAAACTAAAAGGTAGAGCAATATCGTAATATGAGATTAATAACTGGAAATGGATTAGTAGGTTCATCATTAAAGGGAGATGTAAAAATTTCCACTCAACATTTTGACTTAAGAAATAGTGAAAGCGTAAAATCAATGTTTAAGTTTTATAACCCGAAAGAAGTGATTCACACCGCAGCTAAAGTTGGTGGGTTAGGTTCTAATATGAAGTATAAAGGTGAGTACTTTTACGATAATATTATGATGAATACTAACGTCATTGAACAAGCGAGATTGAGTGGTGTAAAAAAATTAGTAACCTTTTTATCCACCTGTGTTTTTCCTAATGAAGTTGATTATCCATTAACTGAAGATAAAATACATTTGGGTGAACCTCACACCTCTAATAATGCTTATGCTTATGCAAAAAGAATGGCTGACATACAAATTAGGGCCTATCGAGAACAATACGGGTTACAATATAAATCAGTAATACCAACAAATATTTATGGACCTAATGATAATTTTTCTTTAGAACACGGTCATGTTATGCCTATGTTAATACATAAAATGTATTTAGCTCAAAAAAATAATACTCCGTTTGAGGTTTGGGGGTCAGGTAATCCTCTACGAGAATTTATATATTCAAAAGACATCGCTAAACTAACCGAATGGGTTTTAAATGAATACGATGAAGACGAACCAATAATACTTACTACCTCAGAAGAGATTTCAATTAAAGGACTAGTTGATTTATTAGTAAATGAGTTTAACTTTAAGGGTAAAGTAATTTTTAATACTGATAAACCTGAAGGTCAATTTAGAAAACCTTCAGATAACTCAAAAATAAAAAAATATTTACCTAACTTCAAATTTACACCTATTGAGGTCGGAATAAAAGAAACGGTGGATTGGTTTAAACAAAATTATGAAACAACACGGAAATAAAGTTGCTTTAATAACGGGAATTAACGGACAAGACGGTTCATACTTAGCAGAATTTTTATTAGAAAAGGGTTATGAAGTATGGGGTACCATTAAACGTAATTCAGTTTCAGAAAATCAAACTAATCGATTAGGTGAGTCATATGGACTAATTAAAGATAATTTAGAATATGCTGATATGACTGACTTATCCTCACTAATTAGAGTAATACAAAAATGTAAACCAGATGAGATTTATAATTTAGCTGCTCAATCACATGTGAGAATTTCTTTTGACCAACCAATATATACCGCCAACGTTACGGGTATGGGGGTACTTAACTTAATAGAGTCAGTAAAATTAATTGACCCAACTATCAAAATATATCAAGCGTCTTCATCTGAAATGTTTGGTAATAATATTGATGATGATGGGTACCAAAGAGAGACGACACCAATGGACCCCGTTTCCCCTTACGGGTGTTCAAAAGTTTTCGCTTATAATATTACAAAAAATTACCGTAATTCATATGGAATGTTTATCTCAAATGGAATTTTATTTAATCATGAATCACCAAGAAGAGGTACAAATTTTGTCACTAATAAAGTGGTTAAAACTGCAGTTGAGATAAAAATGGGACTATGTAATGAATTATGTTTAGGTAATATGGAAGCAACAAGAGATTGGGGTCACGCCAAAGATTATGTAGAGGTTATGTGGTTAATATTACAACAGGACTCACCTGATGATTACGTATGTTCTACAGGTATTTCCCACACAGTTCAAGACTTAGTTGATTATGTCTTTAGAAAATTAGATTTAGACCCTATACTTTATATAAAACAAGACAGTAAGTATTTAAGACCAGAAGAATTAAAAGACTTAAAAGGGGATAGTACTAAATTAAAAAATTCCACAGGGTGGACACCAAAATATAGTTTTGAAACTATGTTAGATGAAATGATAGAGTATTGGTTAAAAAAGTTAGATTAAAATAAAAAAATTAACATTAAGTAAATGGCAAGAAAAGGAGAATCGAGTACAAAAAAATTACCTAGAAAAGATTTAATAAATAAAATAATTAGTAAAAACCCTAAACAAAAATTTTTATCAGATAGTCAAAAAAAATACCATGAAATATTAAAAAATAGTGAAATAACAATATGTACAGGTCCAGCAGGTGTTGGTAAATCTTATATAGCAATGAAAGCGGCAGTAGAATTACTAATGGAAGAAGATAATTCATATGAAAAAATTATCATAGTAAGACCGGCGGTTGAGGCAGAAGAAAAATTAGGTGCATTACCTGGTAACTTAGAAGAAAAATTAGACCCATACATTTTCCCATCTTATTACTTATTAAATAAAATTATAGGTAAAGAAGCTAGAGAAAAATTAAAAGAAAATGATATTATAGAAGTTTTTGCTTTGGCATATATGAGAGGTATGAATATTGATAACTCAATATTAATATTTGAAGAAGCTCAGAATTCAACACCTTCTCAGATGAAATTACTATTAACTCGAATAGGGTTTAATAGTAAATTCTTTATATCGGGAGACATTGACCAAACAGATAGATATAAAGATAAAACACAATCAGGGTTATATGACGCAACTATTAGGTTTACAAATTTAGATAAAGTTGGTACATATAATTTTAAAAATGATGACATTATTAGAAATCCTTTGATTAGTAAATTATTAGATAGATACGACACATGAGAATAGCATTTGACATAAATGGGGTAATACGAAACACTTTTCAAAAGGCCGAACAATTATACCAAAAACATTATATCGATGAATTTGAAGATAAAGATAGTTCCATTTATAATGAAGAAACTAACGAATTCGATAAAGAATTAATCGTTGATGATTTTAAATATGAATTAGATTTACCGGTTAAGTCTTTAGATAACTTAATAAATCATTTTAAGTTTAAAGATAAAGAGGATTTATTTGAATTCTTTTATGTAGATTTTGCAATGCAAATTTTTGGTCACTCACCATCAATAGATGGAACAACGTTTAATTTTTTAAATGAAATATACGAAACATTAAGAGATGACCACGAAGTATTAATTGTGTCTGATGAAATTGGTAAATCAAAACCAGCTACTTTATTTTTTCTATCAAAATATGGTTGTTTAGTTGAAAAAATAAAATTCTATTCTAACATTACAATAGATAGTATGTGGGATGAAGTCGATGTGTTAATTACCTCTAACCCAAATCATATTATAAATCAACCAAAAAATAAAACAGTTGTTAAATGTACCACATCATATAATAGTGATATTGAATCAAAATACACAATTAATGATATTGGCGAATTTAAAGAACTATATAAACAATTAAAATTAAAATAATGTTACAATTTTTAGGAGAAAACTATTATGTTGACTTTAAATCTTTAGAAGATGAAGTTAACATACCTAAGTCAGATGAAGGAAAAGAAATTACCCCAAAAAAAGAAACTGAAGACAGTACCGATGATAACTTTTCACAACACATTAGTGTTGTTAAATTTGAAACAATAAAAATGATGTTAGAAGTTGTTTTAACCGAAAGAGAAGAAATGGACGACAATTTAGGGATACGTGGAAGTTCAAAGTCATTAAGTATTCCCTTTAAAATTGCATTTAATACATTATTAAGGCACGGAATTATAAAATATATTTAAATTATGGACACAGAACTATTAAAAAAAGTTGAATTATCAGTTCAACGATTAACAGATAAATCAGTAAGGATTTATTTTTTAACACAAGATACTAAAGGGAATGCTAAAGCCTCCGTAAGACAAACTTACGAGATGGCAATTACCCTTAAAAATAAAGGATTTAACCCAATCATCATTCATGAAACAAAAAAATATCATGGAGTTTCTGAATGGTTAGGTGAAAAATATATGGAATTACCTCATGAGTCGATTGAAGGTGAAGATTTAAAAATTTCCCCTGAGGATTTTATTGTCGTACCTGAAATATATGGTCATGTTTTAGAACAACTATCTAATCTACCCTGTGGTAAGATTATTTCATGTCAAGCATACGACCACATGTTAGAGACCCTTCAACCGGGGACAACGTGGTCCCAATATGGGTTTTTAAAGGCTATTACTACAAGTGAAAAACAAACGGAACTAGTAAAAAGTGTTATGAAAAATGTCACATTTGATATCATTCCACCTTTTATTTCTGAAAGATTTTCAGCTAAAGAAATACCGTCAAAACCAATTATCTCAATTCACACTCGTGACCAAAGGGATACTATGAAAATAATTAAAACCTTTTATTTGAAATATCCACAATTTAGATGGGTAACGTTTAGAGATATGAGAGGACTTAATCAAGATGAATTTTCAGAGTACTTAAAAGACTCTTTTGTTTCTGTATGGGTTGATGATACTTCTTCAGTCGGTACCTTCCCATTGGAGTCGATGGCAAGTAGAACTCCTGTCATAGGGAAAGTCCCGAACTTGAAACCTGATTGGATGTCCGAAAATAATGGAGTATGGACATATGAGTTAAATCAAATGACTGACATTATTGCGGAATTCACTCAAAATTGGTTAGAAGATAACATTAATGATGATTTATATGTAAAAGGTTTAGAGACATCAAATAAATTCACAAATAGAGAAGAATTCGAAACAAACGTAGTTAGAACATTTTCAGGTTACTTAGAAAATAGAAGACAGATATTCGAATCTCAAATAGATAAACTTAAAGTAGAAGAAGAAAATTAATAATTATGGAAAACAAATTAAACGTATCGGTTATACTACCTATTAATTCAACAAAAGTAAAAAACTTTGTTGATTTTTTTAGCAGTTGTATACTCTCAATTATCAAACAAACAACTCCGATTGATGAGTTAGTAATCGTACACAGTGATGAAGAATCACTAAAAGAAGTTGTTCAAAATTTTGACTATAGTGGTCTAACTGTAAACTTAGTAGAAAATACAGGCGATGTTGATTTTTCATCTCAAGTAAATTTAGGTGTTGAAAACGCAAGAAATGAATGGGTATCGTTATTAGAATTTGATGATGAATACGCATCAATATGGTTTAAAAACGTTAAAAGATACATGGAAGCATATCCGAAAGTGTCGGGGTTTTTACCCTTGGTACTTGATGTTGACGAAAAAGGTGTCTTCGCGGGATTTACGAATGAGGCAACATTCGCGGCTAACATGAACACTGAAATTGGTTACTTAACTAATGAAGTTTTATTAAATTATCAAAATTTCCAAACAAGCGGAGTTGTACTTAAAAAATCAATTTTTAAAGACTTTGGTGGATTTAAAAAGTCCATGAAATTAACTTTTGTATATGAGTTCCTACTTAGGTTAAGTTATAATTCAGTATCAATAATGACAATACCTAGAATTGGTTACAAACACATGAACATGAGAGAAGGTTCAATTTTTTGGAATTACAAATTTGGTGAGAAAAAAATATCAGAAGATGAAGTTGCATTTTGGATTGACTCAGCGAAGAAAGAACATTTTTTTATTGAAGATAGGGACATAAACTATCAAGCAATAGATGTTTAATGTTAAAAAAACCTAAAAATGAAAGTACCTCTAATGATGAAATTGTTAAGATTGTAGTTTCAGGAGAACCTATCACCACTGAAATAGTGTCGGGTAATACTGAAACTGATGAGTCAACAGAACCAAAAAAAAGAGGTAGAAAACCAAATCCTCTTAATTATTTTGCAGAAAGAGAAGAGAGAGCGGTTAGATTATTTCTAACTGCCTCTACTTACACCGAAAAAAACGACATATACAATGAGTTTTTAAGGGCACCCTTAGATAAAATGATAGAGTCAATCATTAGAAGGTATAAACTTTATAGGAAAGGTATGGAATTTCGTGAAATTAATGACGACACCCATTCTTTTTTAATAACTAAAGTGGAAAAATTTAAACCTGAGAAAGGTAAAAAAGCGTACTCATATTTTGGTACTATATGTAAAAATTACCTTATGGGTATGATTATTAAGGACCAAAAAGAGCAGAATAGAAAAATTTCATATGAGGATATAACTACTAAACTAGAGAGTAGACCTGATATGATTTATTATATTGAACATGAAAAAATAGATGCAACTGATGTTATCAAAAGATTTATTAAGGAACTTAATGATTATATCGAAAATAACGATTTAAGTAATAATGAATTAAAATTAGGATACGCACTAATGGAGTTGTTTGAAAACTATAGTAATATTTTTATCGGTACAGATAATAATAAATTTAATAAAAATATTATACTTCTATCTCTACGGGATATGACTAATATGTCAACAAAAGAGATAAGAACATCCATGAGAAAATATAAGAAATTATATTATGAACTAACAAATAAGTTACATAACCTATAAAAAATTATTCTATAAATATTTATAATATTATGGCAAGACCTAAAAAAAAAGAAATAGTATTAAGTAAGGACTCAGTTCTTTCTCTTATGCAAGAGATTTATAATGAACTTGTTGAACAAAGAGCGACTGCCATAAGAATACAAAATAAAATGTTGGCAATGTTAAAGGACCCTGAAGATATGACTGTCATAGGTCCAGTTATTAAAGAACAACAGAAAATCGTAAACGATACTATTGAAAAGAAATTATCACTTTCTAAATTACAATCTACAATATGGGAAAAAACTAGTAACACTTCTAGTGAAGATTTTAGTTTGTCCGAAATTGATGATGACACATTACAGACCTTAATACAACAAGATTTAAGTAATGACGATAAGAAGGACGGTTATAAACTTGATTAAAATTAACCATTATGTCGATAAAAGATAAGTTTCAACAAGCAAGTTCGAAAGTAGATGCTTACAAGTCAACAATTAATACTGCGGTTAATGAAGAAAAGTTACAAAAATTATCTGACGGGTTAGATAGTAATTTTCAAAAAGCAAAAAGTGAGACTCTGAAGCAATTAAATGCTATGGGTGATATTAAACAAAGAGCCCAACAAGAATTCGAGAACGTATTTGATGAATTAACTAAGTTATTCAAAAAAACTATGCCTAGTGGTAAAAACACAGGTTCCTCCACTATTGATTTCCTAATAAAGCAAGTTTTAATGGCTAGCGAAAACACTAAATCCAGAATAGGGGAGATTATTGCCGATGAAGTATTGAAAGTTGCTGGATGTTCAGAGGAACAGGAGTTTAATACTCAACCAATTTACATACCAGTTAACGATATTGATTTAAAGGAACTACTTAAAAACGACCCCTCATCTAAACCATGGTCACTTAGATATGAAAAAGAAAATATATCTGTAGGTTCTCAACCATTTTCAATGGATAAAGAACTTTACAATAGACTTCAAAACGAGGGAGTACCATTTACTGCCGAATACGGTAGTAGTTATATTGGTGCCTCAGGAGCCGGTATTTTTGATATTGACTACGTAACAAGTTATCCTGACCCAGTAACTAACACACCCATTTTTGGTGATTTTTATAAAGTTACGTTAGCCAATAGATTAAATGGAGATAACTTAGGTGATTTTTTACGAGATTATTATGGTTCTATAGACTTAATTGATTTTAATATGATTTCAGTAGAAATCATGAATATGTTAACTAACATTATTGATATATCAGGAGGTATTTCAGTAAATCAAAAAGAAGAACAAAGTAAATTTGAAAAAATATTACAAAGAATATTAGGTCTTTGTTTTGATAATAATAAAGAAATCGATGTTCAGGGTACGGCTAAGTTAGGTCAATTAGATAATATAGACCCTTCATTTTTTGAAATGGCCCCTGTCGACTTAAAAAATATTGAAATTGAAGTTAATAACATGATTCAGGGGGTCACTGAATTTACTGATTGTAATAATGTTAAATTACCTGTTAACACAGAAGCTCTATTAGATTCTTTAACTCAACTTATTAATGACGATGTAGGTAACGCCGGTCAAAACGCAGATAACTTAATGGGGTTAGTCAACAATATGTCTAAAGACCAAGATTGGAAACTTAACATCCCTTCAGGAATTGACTTAAATTTAAATGTCGCAATCAATAATGATTTTTTAAAAATTATACCTAAAGCTGTGATGTTTGCAATATTAAGACCAAAAATGTTATTAGGATTACAAATTGTTATGAAATCAGTTAATCCTAATTTTTCCAATATACTAGCGCTAAGTAACTTACAGTCATTTGTTAAAACATTTGGTAATTTTATGGTAAATATGTTAAGTAAAATTGCCGCAATATTTATCGAAGAATTATTCATATTACTAAAAAAGAACTTAAGAATATTAGTAGAGACTTTATTAGTTGAGATAGTTAAAGAAGCGAAAAACAAACAAGCGGCAATGATTGCAGGTATAATATTTTTAATAATACAACTCATTCAAGGGTTTATTGATTATAGAGAATGTAAAAGTTTAGTGGACGAGATATTAAAGTTACTAAACTTAGGTGCAGCAGCAACAGGTATATCTTTACCATCATTTGCGTTAGCCGCCAGCTCACTATTAGGTGGTTTTTCCCCTACAAGAGCAATGACTGAAGTAACAGAAAGACTCCAATCGATAGGTATACCGACAGGTGACCTTCCAAGTGGAGCGGTAAATATTAACATGCCAGCAATCTTTAAAACAATAAAAGGTACCTACCAAGAGCAATTGGCGAACGGTAAAGTCGAAGTTTGGGTACCACCGTTAGCGGTACCTCCCGTAGTTGCGGGTCTTACCGCTCCGGCAAAAGCATCAGGAAAATCGTTTTAATATGGATGAAAATAAAATAACAAAAATATTATTAGACTATAAGACAAGTCCAAATAAAGATTTACTTGAAACGATGGATTTCTTACAAAATGATTTTGAAGAAACTAAAAAAAATATTATTAAGTTGACTCATCATTTAGATAGTAGTGAGATAATTTATAATAAAATTTTAAACGAATATAAAAAAAGAACTAAGTAATGCCAGAAATACCATATAATAATAGAATAATATTTGTTGGAGAATGTATTGATAATATGGACCCTATGGGGTTAGGTCGTATTCGTGCAATTTTAAAAACTGAAAACGTTAACGATAGAGAAAAAAGTGTTACTGATACTGTGGGCGTAATAGAAAAATGGACTTCTAGAGACCCATTTGTTGTTAGACCATTATTACCTGTTTTCATAAATACCTCACCTAAGAATGGTGAATTTGTACATCTAATGTACTCTAACTCTGATGATAAATCCAATAAAGATAAATTTTACATTTCAGGTGTTTTTTCTTCATTAACAAATCTTAACAATGAACCATACGAATCTGCT
>TARA_R110000803_G_scaffold14841_5_pt1 | contig 13793 bp, 24 predicted proteins | sample TARA_R110000803 | Tara Oceans TARA_R110000803 (sample SAMEA4397772) | marine metagenome | biome: Polar Biome; feature: [SRF] surface water layer (ENVO:00010504); material: water (ENVO:00002006), including particulate matter (ENVO:01000060) such as... | depth 5 m | reverse complement strand
GATTTCAGTTTTAGGAGCTATTCCAACCGCGCAACCGAGCGAAGAACGGTGGAAGGCGAAGCAAGTGCGGTCTGAGCCTGATAGTGGCAAACCACCCTCATCACGGTCACCAACGATGTGAAACGTAAAGCCCATCATCTGATTGATGTTGCCCTGGACCAGTGCTTGCAATGTCTGAAAATCAGAGGATATTGCGCGCTCATCACTAAGAAGTCCGGCCAAGTTGTTGGCATGGACGACGAAATGACGATCGGTCGGTGGCACGTTAGCAGCGTCAAGGCCTTTTTTAGCGGCGATGATTTTACCCACGTTGAGGTTTGAGTTGGCAGCCGAACCAGAAGTTACCACGGTTTTGGCAACAGTTGTGCCGGCAGATGCGGCCTCTAAAGCGTCGATAAGGATTTGGTCCTCACGACGACCGATAGCATTGCCAACCACTTGGGCCAGTTCTTGACGCTCGTCAAAGTTGACCTTTTGCTGATTGAAGATGTCTGAGTATTCAGAGGCGACGTAATCGCTCAGTGTTACAGACACTTGTGAAAAGGCAGCGTTAATAGGCACGACGTCCGTTTGTGGGACGCGAATTGACGCTTGGCCTTTGCCAACCTTTGGGAATTTGACTGTGTCACCGACGACGCCAGTCCGCATGCGCGCGGCACCTCGAAGAACGGCAGCGGCTTGATAAGCCTGATGCACTTCTGCTTCGAAGAGTTGCACGAATGCTGGGGATAAATTTGTAGACATAATATACTCCAGCTTGAACCAAAAAAGTTAAGCGCCTTTCAGGTTGTCGGAGTCTCTCCGGCCTCTGGCTTCGCAGAGTCGTCTGCGCGCGGTGTATTTCTACACGCCAGACCGGCCCACTTTGGGTTGTCAGTCACCACCCCGATACCACACAAGGTGGGGCTTGTAAATGGACTAGATGCTACATCTGGTATTAGTACAAAAAAATGGGGCCACCGAAGCAGCCCCAAGTTGGCAGGGAGCCTCTATTTGTAGCGCTGTTGGAAGAGGTTTTCCACTTCGCGCGTAAACTTTGGATCAGAGCCGTAGCGCGGATCTTTCATTTTACTTTGAACATCTGAGCGGAAATCTTCTTCGCTCATGCCAGCGTCGCTCACAGACGCGATTGGTATTTGGGACATGTCGCCGGTCATCTGGCGGACTTTTTGCATCAGGCGTTGGCCAACAGCCGTGCCGCCCCACATGTCCAACTCGGCGCGTTCAGCTTCGGAAACGACACCCTTGCGCTCTAGGCCATCAGCCCAGTTCACATTGGATTTGATAATTTCATCCGCGTTATTGCCCAGGGCCGCATGCTCGGCCTTGTAGTCCATCTGCGCTTGGGCCTGGTTGTCACCAGCCATCGAAGAGATTTTACCAGCCAGGTCGTCGAATGCGGCTTGATTAATGCCGTACTGCTTGGCCCACTCGGTATAAGCACCGATGATAGGGTCGTCTTTTTCATAGCCGGCATCATCCAGCACATTGGTGTCATACTCATCCGGCGCTTTGTGCTTGCCCTGAGAAAACTGTTTCTGCAATTCCTCGTAGCTCTTCACGATATTTTCTAAATCTGGGCCTTCTTTTTCGTCCCAAAACTTGGCAGGGAACCAATCAGGTTTATCAAAAACCTCTGGTTCTGCGTCCGTTTCCTCAGCATCGCCCTCGGCACGATGCTCAATATTTTGACCTTCTTCAATTTCTTGCTCGTCGGCAAGAGCGCTTGCGGCCATCAATCCATCTGGGGCCGATTGCTCGGTTGTCCCAGCGTCGGGTTGGTTTTCACTCTGGCTCATTTGCTCTCCTAATTCGTTGTTCGATTTCACGCACTAAACTGTTTTGACCCTCTCGTGCGTATCCAAATGATGGGTCAGCACCTGGCACCCAAGCCGGTTGCTCAAGCGTAACGTGACGCAGATGCGCCAAAACTTTGATGCCGTCCTCTGTGCCAAAGCAGCGCTGAAACGAAATGTTCAAAGAGCGCGTTATGTCTTGGTCGCGGATGCGGAGCGGCGTGACTGTCGCGTCTACACCGTCCCATCCTGGCGAGTTGATTGATCTGATTTTTTCGGCTTGGTTCATTGCGGCGGTACTCCCATGCCATCAGGCGGTGTCATGCCTTGCGACTCCATTGCTTGCTGGGCCATCTGCATTTGCATCTGCATCATTTGCTCACGCTCTTGTGGAGATGTTCGAAGCTTCGCCGGTATGCCCAGTTGATCTGCAATGTAATCGCCCACAGCGTCCATCTTAATCAGTGTCTGGCCTTGCGGCCCAAGGCTTTGGGTAATCTGCATGAACTGCATAACTTCGTTTAGTTTGTCCATATTCGATGCCATAGCCAGCGGAGAAATAGGTGTGACGCTTACTTGCAGCCCGTTAACCTTCAGCGGCAAATCAATCATCCCCATTTCATCCATCAAATCCATAGAGCGGCGGACAATCGGGTTCATGGTTTCTGTAATTAGACGACCGAATGCTGCGCCCAAATTCTGTGACAACTCTTTCATGCGCTCAACAATTTCAGTGGCAGAGCGCGCTGACATATTGTCGGGCGGCAAGCTTTCGTCGAGCAAAGTCTTTTTGATGTTTAGGCGCAGATCATTGCTCACGATTTGTGACAGGTTAGCGTCCCCGCTCCGAGGAAGGGCCTGCAAGGATGGGCCACGGGGACCGCCATTTGAGCTGACGCCAATGATGGCACCAGGCACAATGCTGATTGCTTGCGGGTTCAGCACCCCATCATCAACGGCTGTAAACACGCCGCCAATACTTATGCTGGCATTCTTTAATGTAAGCTCAACAACCTTATTTAGCGTCTTGATATCGGGCAGGGCGTAAAGCACCGGCCCACGACCATAGCGCTCGTTCGATGCTTTCATGTAACGCGAAATCACCCAAGGGAAACTCTTCATCGTCCGGTGGACAATCTTGTAATCTTTTTGAAACGGCAAAAGGCAATAATGAACAGTACCATCCACGTAGTATGTGGCTTCCAGCAATTCAATTTTCTGCGTCGGGTCTTCCTCGAACTCCTTGCGCAACTCATCTGGGATATCTGCGTCCGGCCACTCGCGGTCAACAACTGCAAACGGGCGACTTAGCTTCCGGTAAACCGCGTCCACTGTCCCGTTTGGGCCTTCTTCAAAGGAAATGTGATAGGTAGGCACAGCCGTATATCTGATCGGCGTAGCTTCATCACCAGGCTGAATTAACATCACCGCCGTGCCGACAGCCAGATCAAGCAAAAATTCGCCCATGGCCAAATCAAAGCCGGACTGCCCCATCACCGCAAACATTTTTTCAGTGTACAAATCTAGGACTTGCTGGATTTCGATCTTGCGCTCTTCGGGTATTTCGTTGCCAGGTTGCAAGCGGCACCAAGCACGTTGCGGCGGAAACAGCGAAGATTGAATGCGGTTTGCAAACCTCGCGGTCGAGTGGATGGCTGTGCTATCGAACACCCGCTTCATTTTGTTTTGACCAGGGACACCGCTCTCGTTGTAGCCGTCATACAAATTGCGCATAGGCAGAGCATATTCATACGCTTCTTCATATATGCTGCGCCACTGTTCTTTATGACTGTTCGCTGATTTGTAACGACGCTTGATGTCTTCGGTGGATCTTTCCATTATGTCTGCCTGTGCCTTTGTGCAAAGTTACGCGCTGCCTCAACCGACCCAAATCCCCAGGCCTTCAAAGCCAAAGCCTTTCGTGTCGGCTCACCCTTATCGTTCTTCATGGGGCCTTTCATTCCAGCAAACCGAGCAGCAAAGCTGACGCGCCGTGGATTGGTCCCAACTTTGACGGGGGGCTTTAAATTAGACCCAGTGGTCTTGTTAATGTGCCTACGCCCACCCTCATTAAGACCCCCATTAGGATTTTGATGTGCTTTTTTTACCATCAGTCGCCGCCGCCTTCGTCGCGTACTTCTTCGCTGTTTTCTTGCGCAGACTGCTGGTTTTGCTGTTCATCGCGCGCTTCATTGGCCGCTTGCCGTCTTTGGCTCCGTACATCATCTGGTAAATCCCTAAACTTGGGGTTGCGCCTAAATATTTTCATTAGCCTCGGGGGTTCCGACCCGCGCCGAGTGTAGTGTTTGTAACTTGCCGTTCTTCGCCGTCAGCGTTTCCATAAACGCCCTTGGCCATCAGCATTCTGGAGCCGCCGGTGCTTTTTGCTTTAGCGCGCGCTTGGACCTTGCGCTTGGCGGTTATTTCTTCAGCATTTGCGCGCGCTTCTTGGCGAGAAATCCGCGCCTCTTGTGCCGGCGCGGGGGCCGGTGCCTTTGGACTTGAAAACAATCCACCCATCAAAAGATCCTCGCATACATTTTGTAGTCGGCTCCATCCGGCCCGTAGTTCCGAAGCAAGCCCTCGGGCTCAAAGTAACATCGTCTGGCCCAGCGGTCAGCGTGAACATTTGCGGTGTGAACAGTGAATTGTAGCCTCTTTATTCCCCTCTTGACGGCGACATGCTCAAAAAATGCCAGCGACGCACGGTGAAATGCGATGGTCTTTCGGTCAATATGCTTTGATGGAATGAGCCAAGCCTCGGCGCATCCAGGCCAGAACTCGTAAACGCCCCACATCGCATAGATAATACCATCGCCAATGCCAGTGTAGCTCAAGCCTTGCGCCGCAAAGTTGGTGAGATACTCCTGATAGTTTGGGAAGTTTTTCATATTCCAAGCGTCAAAGTCATTTATCTCGCAAAGCTGGAGGTGCATGGGCGACCAATGAGCAACCTTGTGATGCACCCCGTCCAGGCGCATCACCTGGTTCAATTCCTCAACCGAAAACATCGAAGTCCAAAACTTGTGCTTGCATAGGCCGGCCACCCAGCGGAGTAGGGCGCTTGGTCATAATTCTATGCTCCGAGCCCAGTAGGCAATAACCCGCCGCATCCCCAACGTGTGAATGTTCGTTTTTGTTGGGCGTATCTCTGAACCTTTCTTGCCCGGCGCCGATTGCCACCCGCCTAAAGTGATACCCACCCGCCAAGCTTTTTCGCAGTCTCATACATTTGCGATCGATCAAAAAACCAGGCTTGCCCTCGATTAGCCGTCCCATGGGGATGGCCAGCGCTTCGCGCCGCGTCCTAAACTCGTTGGTCGCGGTTGGACGTGCCAACAGGCCATGCGTTTTGAGATGCTCAAACGCGGTGGTCTCAAAGATCATATCGCGCTGTGAGCCGGCGGGGTCACCCCAGATCATGGTTTCATAGCCTGGGAACCGGCTTTCGAGGTCGCTTTTGAGCATAGAACAGAACCGCTCCAGGCCCATTTCAAACGTGACCAATTCATGCAGAACGTGCCAGGTGTTATTCTTCATTCGTTGTGCAAATATCGCCGCCGGCGTCAGGCCGAAGTCGAGCCCAATCTGTATTGGCACAGACGGATCTGCTTCAAGATCCGTACACATCATCTCATCGTTGTACTCTGGCCAGACCGCACGGCCTTCTTGGACAAACGTATACTTGCCTTGTGCATAGCAACGGACCCAATCGACATTCTTGCCGCCTAAAAGCTGTTCATAATAGCCGTCTGGTAGGTTGGTCAGGTTTTCGGCCTTGGGGTTGGTCATCCACCAACGACCGCCCTGGTGGATAAAGCCCTTTGCCTCGGGCATTTCTTCCGGCACATCCTTCAGATCCACCTCTAACACGCCACCAGGCTGGCGAAAAAAGTCCCAGCGAAACTTGCCACCAGGCCGTTCCTTCTCAGCCAAGCGGTAATACCAGTGGTCATCGTCCATGGGGTTGGTATCCATGATGACCCCGCGCCAGGTTGGGCCGCCATCCGCCTTGGTTGGAAAACGACCCACGCGGTGCGTCAGGCCATCGATAACCGCTTTGGGCAACTCACGGCACTCATTGACCCAAGCGCCGGTCAATTCAAGCGACAGCAGCTTGCGAACATCTTTTGGATCATCCAGGGCCATGAAGATTATTTCGCAGTCAATACCGGCGGCACCGTCCCGGGGCGGTAATTTGATGTGATGCGTAATCGGTGGTGAATACTTTACATCGCCCCAAACATTCTCAGGCAGCAATTCCAGCCAGGTTTTCAGCGTTGTGGTGCGCAGCATTGGATGCGTGTTGCGAACAATCGCCCAGCGTGTGTACTTAATACCATCGCGGGGGCTCGGCTTTTGCATAATAGCGCGACGAAATATCTCCGCACAACACGCATAAGACTTGCCAGAACCAACAGGCCCAAGCAATCCACGCACGAACGCATCCGATTTAAAAAACTTAGCCACAGTCGGTGACGTAGAAAAATCCAACTTCAAACCAGCCGGTGTTGCGCGCTCACTCATAATTCAACATCTCCCAAGGCGCTATCGCCATTCTGACCACACTCTCCAGCAACTCGCCGTGACACGCACCGCATACAACCTTGCTGCGCGCATCATCGTAAATACGCCCCCTGGTCTGCTGACCGCACAAATCACACTCAATGTATTCATCGTAATGACGCACATATTCAGCCATCACGCATCACCCTTGGGCATAACCATCTCGATCGATACGACCGAAGGTTTGTCCACCTCTTTTTCCGCTTCCAAAAGACCACCGGCCTTTGCCAGCATCTGCAACACACGCACCTTGTCGATTAACTCAACCTCGACCATGTCGCCATCGCGCCCAGGCGTGACCTTGATTTTCTTAATGGCGCGCAAAGCACTGTCAGGGATATCCTTCACAGGCTTCAAGCGCACACTCTGACGACCCTCCGCATCCTCCAAAATATCCACAATGTCCGTAATCTTGCTCGACCCCAAGTTAAGCAACTCCGCCGCCAGGTCATCGCGGTTGTCATATATCAGCCTGGAACCACGCACACGCTTTTGAACATCGCCCATGGCAAAGCGGCCCACCTTCGGGACTTTCTGTGGGCCAGCCCTTTTAGGGCCAGCCGGCTTCTCACTAGAACGGGATTTCGTCATCTATGCCCCCTAAACTATCAGGAGCCGCATCAGTGGGCTGCACAGTCTTGGTGGGCCAAGGAGCCTGACCACCAGCATTCTCCGCCATGTAATTAGCCGCCGCGCCAGTTCCACCAGGCTTGTCATCAGCGTCAAACAGCTTCAGCCAAATATCACCCTCCGCATTCGGAATAGGCAAACTCTCCAACTTAATGCTGATCTTGCCCTCCTTCTCAAAGGCAACGCCATGCTTGTGCCAAAATGTTTTGTCCTGGTTTGGCGAAGACTTCGCTTGGACCACATTGTATCGCTTGTTCATCCCAAAATTCCTTTCAATGTTTTTCTGGAAAATATTTTTACGTGACCCCCCACTACACGTGGCAGGGGGCGGGGGGGCAAGGGTCGCCTTTTGCGCACAGATTTTATGCGCGCCTTTGCCCTATCAATAATCACGAGGTGTGCAGACACCAATGGACCGTCTGATCTTTGTACAATCATGGCATCCTCATCTTCGAGGCCATGTGTTTAACGATGCCTTCAACATCCTTGGGCTTACTGTCGTTCATCTTACGGGTGATGAAGTACTGCAATGATTGGGGAGCCTGCTTGTTCTTCTTGGCAAGCCAGCGCACCACGCCTCGCGCATCTGTGGTGAATGTCTCGACGGTGTAGCCCATGCGGATCAGGTCAGCGGCCAGCCTCATCTGCCTGTCATCATAGCTCCACGCTCGACCGTATGTCTCTTGCACGACACGTGTGTAACTTGCGCACATTCTTCTACAAGATCCTTCATCTATGTCTTCTTTATTATCTAGTTCCTTGTAGTAGTTATGTACAAGCTGGGGCTTGTTAGTCTGCACAAGCTGCACCTTGTATTCGTCATCAGTGTTGCTAGCAGTCTTACAAGCTGTGGCTTGTGTAGTTTTAGACTTATCCACAGGCTGTTGATGCTTCTTACGGGCCTTGGTCAGGTGTCCTTTGGGGCCTCTGTCTGCCAGGTCTATGGTGGCTGTTGCGTCCTTTGCCATCTGTTCAATGGTCTTTTCGGGCTCGGGTGCGTTGGCCAGCACTTGCTCCCATGTCATGCGAGGATCGTAGACTATGCGCCAGATTGCACCCTTCTTTCCGTATGGTCTGGACGGTGCTTCTTTGCGCAGCTTCTCGATGTAGCCCCACGCAATGAGCTTGTTGAAGTGCTGGCTTACTGCTTGCTGTGAGATTGCAAGAGTACGTGCAATGGTGGCTTGATTGACCCAGAAACAGGCGGTGTATGCTGATGCGTGGCTGCATCCATATGAGAGGATAAAGAAGGTCATTGGATACTGTACAAAGCGCAAGTCTCTAGTCGCTCTACCTGGCATGATTGAGACTGCACCTGGGCTTTGGCCTTCGCCGTGGCCCTTGGGTGCGTCTCGTATTGGATCAGGAGTGAGCGCAGACTTTTCCATCAGCCGGTACACTCGCCGTCGTCTGCCTGACAGAGGTACTCTTTGTCGTCAAATATCCAATCGCCTTGTCGTTGTACGAAATCACCGAGTTCTTTACGGGTGAATGACTTGCGAAACCTTGCGCCATTAGGTGACTTTGTAAGAGCGCTAGCGGCCTCTTCTTGTTGTTGCCACCACCTGTGCCTGTCTGGGTAGTCACGCGCTAGTGCGGCCAAGGTTGCCTCTGATTTAAGGAAACACCCATCGCAGTTGCCTAGCCCTTGCTTAACCTTTAAATCAAAAGGCATAGACTTCCAGAAAGCATTTACCATTCCCTTTGTAACGTCTTCCAACGGATACCAACGTGTGACGCGCTTGTCTGGCGATGGTACTTTGCGGTGTGCTTCGTCGGCGCGGATACCAAGGGCGTTTGTCCATTGCTTCCAACCTATCGATATAAGGTAGCGGCGAGAGCAAAGTATCTTTAAATGTTCAGTGCAAAACCGCTTTGATTGGTCTGGGCAAGCTTTCTTGCGTTGGATTAGCCGAGCAAATGGCTCCCCGTTTCGGCTACACGAATTGTGCGAAACTACATTAAAGATAGGCTGGCCCTTCACGCGCTTGGCGTCCTCAACCCACACGATAGGCACGTTCCATCTCTTGCTGCATTCTTGTACAAAGTCCAAGGTTTCTGGCATTTCACGTCCAGTATTGGAAAAGACCACCTTGCATCTGTCGGGCAAATCACCGTTGGTGCGCAAGATTTCGTGCAGCATGTAGCCTGACGTTCTGCCACCGGAGAAGCTGATCTGTGTTGGGCCTTCTGGTATGATGTATGAGTTCAGCATCAGAAGTCTATTTCGTCCTCTTCGCCGTCGTCTTCTATGGTGCCGGAGCCGCTGCACTCTTCGCAAACGTCCATGACCATATCTAGAAACCCGCCGTTCATGTAATCGACCACTGGCTTTTCGTATTCGCAACGGCCCGTGCCATCACAATCGGGGCATGGTTTGGTATTTGTATCTGTCATAACGTCACCCACTGACCGCCGATGGCCTTCTTGGCTGCTGTGATTGGCATCAAGATGCCTTTGGCTTGCTCTGATGTGTTGCCCATTGGAACGATCTTTCCGCCCCAAGACTGCGAGTATGTTTCAACCACTGACTGAAGGATCTTTGTGCGGATGATCCACATTTCCTCACCGACCCCGTGAAACCACAGGTGTGGGTTTGGGCCTTCGGGATGGATGCCGGATGGCTGACCGCCGTCGAACACTTGCAGCGCCAAGTTGTGTGTGCTGGCGGCTGATACATCGTATTTGCATTCGCCGGTAAGGGGCAGGGCGCCGTACAAAGGAACCTCGATGTTGATGCGCAGATCATAATGTGTCTCCTTTGGCTTCCAGCATTCGTGACCTTGCTCTTTGAGCCAATTGCGTACCCGCGCCTCAAACATCTCGCCCTGCGCCTTCTTTGAACGCCAATCAGCGTTACGGTCTGCAACATAACGTGTAGTCTGGTGTTTGTACGCTTTGGCCATAAAGAAATCAGACCCGAGACAGTTCTTGCGACAGCGATATGTAGGCGGCGTCGATTGCAGGGTCTTTTGCGCGCAACTCTTTAAGCCTGGTAAGACCTTTCATAATGGTGGAATGATGCCGGTCGCCCAAGATCCGCGCTATCTTGCCATAGCTGGCATAGGTTAACTCACGGCACAGACCGTAAAGAACCAGACGCCAAACAACCAAATCTTGCTCACGACACGGCGATACCAAATCGATGCTGCTTATATTGCCACGGCGTGCGACGGCAAGGACCACTTCATTGATCGATAGAGCGCAGGTGATATCTCGCAGATCGATGTCCCCGGGTAAAGCGCTTGAACCAGTTTCTTCTTGAGATTGTAAATCGGTGTTTTGAAACCCTTGACGTCCTCCACCACTTGTCGCCCAAGCTGCCCCTCTGGCCCTTCTATTTTCCATTCGACGTAGGTGAAGTCCGCTATGTATTTGCATATTAATTTCCCATTGATTTCGCAGCGGTAGACCGGCTGCATTTGTAGATTGGTTATTTCGCCGGCCTCGGCGCGCGGTTTGAGCGTGTGCCAATAGTGTTTGGCCTCAGACTGACTGTCGAAGATGATGCCATCCAGCTCGACCTTTTTGGCGTTATACTTGCGAAACTTCATGCCACTTGCCCCGCCGCTCTGGTCATAACTTTTAGCTGATGCTCCAGGTTGAGGTCCAGTTCGCGGCACAACAGCTCTTCCAGCCACAGGTTTGTGGACATTTGCTGGCGCTTGGCTTCGGCCTCGACTGCATCTTTGATGTCGGGGTGGGTTCGCATGAATATCACTGCTTTGTTGTTGCTCATGGCTCCGTTCCATAAATGTTACATCTGGTACTTGTACAATAGCTAGCACGGTGCTATCTGTCATGAATAGGTGAACAGCAACTGAATGGAGTATGGAAAATGCTTACAAGCACCAGACCAGACCATGGCGCAGAACACGGCGGCGATTATGCAGCCTACATGCGTGTCTCAACTGACAGCCAAGACGTGGCCACTCAGGAACATGGCATCAAGGCTTTCTTGAATGGTGGCGACCACAAATTGAAATGGTTCAAAGAAGAAGGCGTGTCTTCGGGCACCGATTGGCATCAACGCCACGAGTTGCATGCGTGTTTAGACTATTGCCGCAAAACCAACGCGACCTTGGTCATATATAGTGTCAGCCGTATGTCGCGCCGCACCTGGGAGACACTGCGTTTCCTAGAGCAGGAAGTTGCGACCGGCAAAATAAAGCTGGTGGTCGTTGATAATCCCAACCTGGATCATAACACCATTGGGTTGCTCAGTGCCGTCGCTGAGATGGAGCGCACCCAGATCAAAGCGCGGACTAAGATGGCCCTTAACCGTATCAAATCCGAGATAGCTGAGAAGGGCTCTTATGTGGCCAAGTCAGGCCGCACGATTACCAAGCTAGGAGTGCATGCAAAACTTCAAGAGGCCGGCAAGGCTGGAAACGAGGTCAATCGTGTCGCAGGAATAGAGCGCGCCAACGGCGTCTATCCCATCATTGAAAATTTACGAGCGCAGGGCCTTAGCTATAAACAATGCGCCGTTCAGCTAGACAAAATGGGAGTGCCAACCCCGAGACGCCAGCAAAACCCTGATTTGGCCAAGAAAACTGAATGGCATCACACCAGCGTCCGTAACTACTATTTACGTGGAAAAGGAGAGAAGTAATGAACATAAAAGCCAACCACAAGGGAGGGGCGCCCAAGCAAACGCATTGGGTTACCAACCTTTCCAATTTTGATCTGGGCAGACCAGTAACCTTGTTAACAGCACAGGATTGGCCAAACCGCCCTAACAGTCCACCAGCAACTAATGGGAGTGTTGGCCAATGGCTCTAGACAAAATAAATGCCGCTGACATCCGCGCCGCACTGGTCGCAGAATTTGCCCACGAGTTGATGACCCAAGAGTTAAAAACATGGCAAATGCGAATTGCTAGATTGGACACACCGCTGCGACGCTATGCAAATAGTACCACAAACAGGTCCATGACCGCGCGGCTTTTAGGCATTGCGGCAATTGATGCGGCGACAGACGGCACCTACTTTGGGATTACAAAACAAGAGTGCGCCGAGGCGCTTGGTATAAGTTTAAACGCCGCCACCGCAATCGTCTCGCACTACGTGGGCGAGGGCTGGGCGGTTGCTCACGAATTAAGTTCGAAGCACTTCCGGTCAAGTCGTGAACTCATGCAAAGCACAGATGATTACGCTAACAAGGTATATGACCTTCGAACAAGCTACTTGTGGTCCGCACACCAAAAACTGGCTGATTTCGATGAAATCACAACAAGTCACTTGCACTTGCACGATGATTCTAAAAGTGAATAAGATAGACACAGGAGATGAACGTTATGAGTAACAAGAACCCAAAGAAGCGCTTGAAGATCAATCAGACTGTCCACAATATGCGGACGGGCTTGATGACATTTAAGCGTCGGCTGGATATTCCTATGTGGCACATCGACCACCTCAACAAAACCATTGAGGCGTTTGATGATATCACTGACGAGTTAAAGCGTATTCGTAACAGTAATACTCTCCGCAATAGCGATAAGTGCATGTACGCACAATCTACACTAACAATGATGAGCAAAATGTTTTATCATATGCTGCCTAAAGATCCTCGCAGTAGGGGGTCTGAGCAAATGTCCTATGTGGACGGCTTCGGTCTGGTTGATAAAAGCGGTCACGCTGACTTGCTGGCGCGCGACGACCTGGCAGAACCTGTCCAGTACATGCCCGAGCGATACAATGATACGTATTAATCTAAGCCCAAATACGGGTAAAATTAAGGCTAGAACAAGGACCAGACGGGTAGTCTGGTAATCTGCCGTTCGCATCTAGTCTTTGTACAAATCTCAAAAGGAGGGGTTTTCGTGTTAAATCAAAAAGTTACCCACAGGTCTAGTATTTGGAATGTCATAATTAGTATTATCTTAGAAACTTCTGGCGACACAGAAATACAGTCCAGACAGTACTTAATAGCAGAGACTGTACTGTCTGTCCTGTCATTACTGTTTTTTCTGTATTCGATTTACTACCTAATGATCATAGGCTGCGCGCTTTCTGATCAATGTTACAACGACTGGGCGGGTTACTGAGCATGCCCAAACTTACCAGAACAGGCTACGAGATAGGTAGCAGCGAGGCTGGAGCTATCGTTTTACACAAGACGACGTTTCAAAACAGGATCGAAGTTCTCCGCAAACACAAGCTGGCTCGGGCCGGCGTCGAAGAGCTAGACGCAATACGCAATGTTAATGCTTTGCAGCGCGGCACACATTTAGAAGCCGGTGTCGCATCTTGGGCGCAAGAACGCTTGGAAGAGATGACCGGCGGCACTGTCGCAATGTTTGAGCCAGATGTGGCCTATCGAAAAGAAGACATGGGCATCGCATCCAGTGTTGATAGAATAATTAGATTGAGTGACGCACTGCATTTAGAGAAGGCGGACGGATCTGTGGTGACCCATGTCGGGGAAGGCATCATGGAAGTGAAGACCGACTTCTACCATCACGGCAAACCAAAACCAGAATGGATTATGCAAGTGATGCATCAAATGCTCTGCACTGATCTTCGCTGGGGCATAATTAGTTGCATGGATCAAGGTGGCAAACTCCATTTTTATCCGGTTGAGTTTGATCCGAATATGGCCAATGCAATGATTATGGCATTCGCTGAGTTCTGGGAGCTTGTTAAGAGCGACGGTGAATATCCGCCTATCGCTGAAGAAGCGAAGCCAGACTTTATAGATATCAGTGATTTGTTGCCCGAAACTAATTCGGATATGGCGCAGCTATGTGGTGACTATCTGAAGGCTAGCGCTGAAGAACGCATGTGGAAGAAAACAAAG
>TARA_R110000803_G_scaffold3412_2_pt1 | contig 13836 bp, 19 predicted proteins | sample TARA_R110000803 | Tara Oceans TARA_R110000803 (sample SAMEA4397772) | marine metagenome | biome: Polar Biome; feature: [SRF] surface water layer (ENVO:00010504); material: water (ENVO:00002006), including particulate matter (ENVO:01000060) such as... | depth 5 m | reverse complement strand
ATTGATGCGAACAAACAATTCCATCTCCCGACCACCACGTATACCAAGGATGAGATGAGAACATCTTTTAAAAATACCGTGGGCTCTGGACGTGTGTATCTGTATGATCATTTCGGATCAACCGAGATCGATAACATCGTCAGCCGTATCAGGTACATGGCCAAAGGTTTAGAGTGCCAGTATATTTTCCTTGATCACATCTCGATCATCGTATCGTCCCAAGAAAACGGGGATGAACGGAAAGCACTGGATGAAATTGTTACCAAGCTGAGAATGCTGGTGCAGGAAACTAATATCTCATTATTTATTGTCTCGCATCTCAAGAGGCCACAGGGTGGTGGCCATGAAATTGGTGGAGTCACCACACTTTCACAGCTACGAGGCTCCGCTGGTATTGGTCAGCTTTCAGATATCGTTATCGGTCTGGAACGGGACAGCCAAGCAGAAGACCCCATCGCCAGAAACACTACGCAACTCAGGGTTCTGAAGAACCGGTTCTCCGGTGAGTCAGGCCCCGGTAGTAAACTTCTCTGGTGTAAAGAGACCGGGAGAATGTCCGAAGTATTTGATGACATAACAGAAACACAATTGGAGAATTTTTAACCCATGTCTACAGCACAGCTAAACAAACGAGCCATCGTCACCGGTGTCCATGGACAAGATGGTTACTACCTAAGTAAACTACTGCTCGACAGAGAATACGAAGTCGTTGGTGTAAGACGCCGTCACTCATCCAGAGAATTCCACGTACCTCTTCACCATGATCCGAAGTACCGAGAGATTGCAGGAGATATTTGCGACACATCTTTTATGATAGCCTTGGTTAAAAAGGAGCAGCCCTCTGAGTTCTATAATCTGGCAGCACAGAGTCATGTTGGATACAGCTTTGAAAATCCTGATACAACCTTTGATGTGAATGCCAACGCAGTACTCGGAATGCTCGAAGCAATTCGACTCACATCCCCACATACCAAGTTCTATCAGGCATCCACCTCTGAGATGTTTGGAACAGTGGCATCAGGGATGGCCACCGAACAGACCACACTTAGCCCAGCATCTCCTTATGGCGTTGCCAAGACAGCGGCACATCACATGGTCAGGGTTTACCGAGAATCATACGGATTGTTTGCATGTTCAGGTATCCTGTTTAACCACGAAAGTTCTCGACGAGGTAAAGACTTTGTGACACGAAAGATCACATCATTCGTGGCCGACTACAAACGCTATGTCCCTTCCATAGGACAGAAGCTCAAGCTGGGTAACATTGAATCTGTCAGGGACTGGGGCTGGGCACCTGATTATGTGAGGGGCATGATGATGATGCTTGACAAACAAGATCCAGACGATTACGTTCTGGCAACAGGTGGTACCAGATCTATCCATAATCTTCTGGACGTGGCGTTCAATCATGTTGGTATCGCTGATTGGACAAAGATTGTGGAACACAATACACCAGAAGATCTCAGACCTAATGATGTCACGAGGCTTTGCGGAAACGCAGACAAGGCACGATATGAATTAGGGTGGGAGCCAACGATTGGCTTTGAACATGTCTACAGGGAAATGGTAGATGCAGAAACCCCTTAGTACTGGAACTAATAAATATATTCTTGATATTGAGACAGACGGTCTCGACGCAACAAAGATTTACTGTGTTGTAATTCAAGAGGTGTCTGAGTTTTCTGGGGTACAAGAAGTCAGCTTTGGAATTCCCGAGGTCTTCACCTATGGTGGGGCCTTCGGCTACCCAAGCCTTAATGATTTCAGGAAAAGATTCTTGGGGATACACGATACTATTTTTGTGGGCCACAATATCATCAGTTTTGATATCCCAATTATCAACAGACTATTAAGGATGGACATACAGATCGAGCATCAGGCCGAGGATACTCTGCTGATGTCTCAGATTGCTGACCCGAGAAGAGAAGGAGGTAACTCCCTGAAAAACTGGGGTAAGATACTTAACTTTCCAAAGCAGGAGTTCACTGACTTTGCCGGGGGCCTTACTGAAAAGATGATTGAGTATTGTGTACAAGATGTTTCGGTAAATGCAAAAGTATGGATGACCCTGCGCAACAACAAAGATATACCTGAGAATGTTTTGCAAATGGAACGTCATGTTAGACACATCATAGACAAACAAAAAGACTATGGCTTCTGTCTTGATATGCCAGAGGCCATGATCTTCTACGCTTTTCTTGAAGATAGCCTTAACATTGTAGAAAAAGAACTCCAAGATATCTTTGAACCTACCACGATCCAGATGAAGACAAAGACAAAGATCATCCCCTTTAATCCGGGGAGCCGTCAGCAAATTGGTGACCGTTTAATTAATAAGTTTGGGTGGGAGCCGAAAGAGTTCACACCAACTGGACAGCCAAAGATTGATGAGACAATCCTGAAAGCTATAGGCAGTACCGAGGCTTTGAAGATGGTAGATTATCTGACACTACAAAAAAGAAAGGCTCATGTTCAGTCATGGATTGCTGCTGCTGATGAAGATAACATGGTTCACGGTAGTGTCAGGACACTGGGCACAGTCACAGGACGGATGACACATAACAATCCTAACATGGCTCAGGTGCCCTCTGTGAGAGCCGTGTATGGCGATAGATGCCGGAGCCTATGGGTTCCAAAGGACCGGGTGAACAACGTGTTGCTCGGCACTGATGCAGAAGGGCTTGAGCTTCGATGCCTTGCTCATTACATGAATGATCCAGAATTTACACGAGAAGTTTTAGATGGTGACATTCATACATTCAATCAGAACAAAGCAGGACTTGATACCAGAGATCAGGCCAAGACATTTATTTACGCTTTGATTTATGGGGCAGGCCCTGCAAAGATTGGTCAGATTGTGGGTGGAGGATCACGAGAAGGTAAGACCATGATAGATACTTTCATGACATCCCTGCCAAAACTTCAGACCCTGAAGTCAAAGGTAGAACGAGCGGTTCAACGTGGGTTTATAACAGGATTGGATGGACGACGTATACCAGTTCAGTTCCCCCATACTGGCCTAAACTATTTACTCCAAGGTGCCGGGGCTATCATCTGTAAAACATGGTTGGTTCAGATTGACAGGGTAATCAAACAAAAAAGAATTCGTGCAGTTCCTGTTGCCAACATCCATGATGAAATCCAATTCGAAGTTAATAGAAAGGATACTGATGAACTAACTGAGGCTACCTATGCTTCTATCAAAAAGACCAAAACAATTCTTGGGTTTAATTGTGACCTAAATTGTTCTGTTGTAATTGGGGAAAGCTGGGCCGAGACTCACTGAAAATTTTTCCGGGGTCGAGGGTTGACGCTGGCCCCGACCGCCACCACCTAGTAGAAAGGCCGGGGGAACCCGGCTCCTACATATACATACACATAAAGGAATACACACCTATGGTAAAGAAGACAGATACAAATGTACAAGATACTTCACCATCACGTTTCGTCTTAGCAGGTAAGCTCTTTTACGGGCATCTTCACCCTGATTTTCCTGACACAGCTTATACTCCACGCTGGGGTTTGGCCCTGTCTATGGATGAAGAGATGCAGGAACTTGCTCAGGCAAATAGCATGACGGTAAAAGATCCGACGGCTATCATGGATAGTCCGTATGTGTCTCTTCATAAGAATGTACGGAATGCAAAGGGCGAGGAGAATGCAGCGCCGATTGTGGTTGATGCTAAGAAGCGCCGCATTCCTGATGATATCCTTAGCAGCATTGGATGGGGATCAGATGTAAAGGTTCTTGTGTCACGGTTCTTCATGTCGAAGTGGAACAAGTGGGGCTTCTCTATCGATAAGATTCAGATTATTAATCTTGTTGAATATGAGGGCGGCTCTGATGGGTTCGATGAAGAGGATGGATTCGAAGCACCGGGCGCAGTCGTATCGGGGTCAAACGCTGACATCGATGACGACCTGCCCTTCTGAGGTATAGGCCAGTGACACTTCATAACATCGTAAAGAACATTCAAAAAACCATTGAATCTGGTGAGTCTTCTCCTTCTGCAAAAGACATGGATGATTTCCTTGACGAAGTTCGTGAGGCTGTCACTGGCCTATTCGAAGAACGCAGGGATTCGGAAAAAGAGAAAGAGAGAAATACCCTCCGCTTCTCTTCTCTTGGTAAAAAGAACAGACAGTTATGGTACAAGGCACACATGAAAAGTGCCGAGAGTTCTTTGCCTTATGACACATTACTTAAATTCACCTATGGTCATTTACTCGAATCCCTGCTTCTTCTCTTAGTCAAGACCGCTGGACATACAGTCACGGACCAGCAAAGAGAATACGAAATTGACGGTGTCAGGGGACACATCGACTGTAAGATTGACGGTATCATCGTTGACGCAAAGAGTGCGTCCGACTTTGGGTTTCAGAAATTTAAGAAGGGAGATTTACAAGACGATCCGTTCGGATATATGCAGCAGCTTGGGGCTTACGTTCAGGCTGATAATGCAGATGAGGGTGGGTTTCTTGCTTTTAACAAAGTGACTGGAGAGATTTGTTACATGCCAGTCACTGACATGGAAATGCCAGATGCCAAAGAAAGGATCGCCGAAGCCAAAGAAGTCATCAGTAAAGAAGAGCCCCCGGAAAGATGCTTCACCCCGGTCACGGCCAAGAAGGATGGACGACAGTATCTTAGATCAGGATGTGTCTACTGTGACTTCAAGCACACGTGCTGGGCGGACTCGAACAACGGCGAGGGGCTCGTCGAAGAAAAAGGCTGGAACGACAAGCCGAAGTATTACACTGACGCCGTGGGAAGTTTCTTCTGACGAAGAAGAGTTAGACCCTAAGTGGTTCTTCGGTTTTCTTTATATCGTCTACAATAAAAAAACAAAACAGAAATACGTTGGACGAAAGCAATTCAAAAGATATTCCAAGAAGAAGGCCGTAGGTTATACGGACTGGAAGACTTACAAAGGCTCGTCAAAATATCTCCACCAAGCTATTAAAGATTATGGTCTGAATAACTTCAAGTTTGTGGTCGTCCATCAGTATGAGACAAGAGGAGGATTAACATACGCAGAAGCAAACGCCCAACATAAACTTGATGTCCTGACAAACAAGTTGGATAGTCAAGAAGAAAGAGAGTACTACAACAGACAGATCGGAGGGATTAAATTTGTACCCAAAGAAGTATGCCAGAATCTAAACGAAAAGTTAGATAAAATCCTAGAAGAATTTTAACACAGACATGAGAGGAATAAAAATGACAAACACCAAGTTCACAAGTATTGCACAGCATCTCGAAAATGTTGGTCACATCTCTAGTAGAGAAGCTCTGCTCGATTATGGGATCGTGTCTCTCCGAGATGCAATCTATAAGCTCCGTCGAAAGGGCGTTGACATCTTGACTGAACAGAGAGTTAACCCGGTTAACAATAAGATTTACACACGCTATTGGAAGACTTAGTATAGTGGCCGAATCAGAATGCCAAGGGTCATCTACGGATGTCGATCTAGATTATGTGACGTACGACATGCTTCGTACTTCGGATACTAGTTGGAGTGCAGAGCAGTTAATGTGGCTTGCTGTTATTGCCCAAGCGATTCTTGATGCAACCAAGGAACCTCGGTCTTCTGATTCGGAAGCTATCTGTGAATATCGACGTGCAGCCACACGATGGTTAACAGTGGTGTCAGCCTGCGTTACAGCAGAAGATCGAGAGTGTGTCTGTGAGTACGCAGGAATCTCCGAAGATCAGGTGATAAGGTTGTCCACGAACGTCCTGTTCCATGGCCAACCCTTTGAAAGATTCCGAATCAATGCGCTGTTAGACACAGCGATAAACACAACAAAATAAGGAGATTAAAACTATGGAATTACTTGCAGCCCTTATAGCATTTGCTTTCATGATATCGTAATAACAAAATAAGGAAATTAAAACTATGGAATTATATGTAGCTATTATAGTATTTGCTTTTATGGTAGGGCCCGGTATCAGTAGTACCCCCCTCTATCTAGGGGAAAGCAAAGAACTCTGTGAACAAACCGCAGAAGAGTACAATGAAGTTTATAAGGCTCTCGACTATAGGAAAGTAGTATGTCTGAGAATGGGCACCACCTATGATCCTGCGATTGATGGTGAGGAAGCTATTCTATTGAAGAGTGCGTCTGACTTAGAGAACAAGATCTTCACAAATTGGTCTGAGTAGATGTCACAGGATAAAATTGATATGGTTAACAACCCCCCGCACTACAAAACTGGTAAGCTCGAAGTTATTGATATTCTTGAAGACCAACTGACCCAAGAAGAATTCTGTGGATATCTCCGGGGAAACATCCTAAAGTATTTGTTCCGTTATAAAAACAAAGGCGGCGTCACAGATCTTCAGAAAGCTCAGTGGTATACAGCCAGATTAGTTGGACACGTGGGAGTCAACCTCAATGATTGAATTGAATTTTAATGCGTATCAGGCAGCGGCCAAGAAGACTGCCGTTTACCCAGATGATGCCAAGGTAGTTTACCCTGCCATGGGTCTGGCCGGAGAGGCCGGAGAAGTATGCAACAAGATCAAGAAGATCACACGAGGTGATGTTAAGTTGGATGAGATTAAAGATGATCTTGCCGGGGAGATTGGTGACGTGCTGTGGTATGTCTCTGCTCTATGCTCTGATATGGATCTTAGTCTCGGGGATGTGGCAAGGCTCAATCTGGATAAACTTAACGGACGCCTCGAAAATAACTTACTCGGTGGGACCAAGATGCGCTCTAAACTAAAGGATCAAACTACGCAAATTGAAAGCCTAGAAGCCGAGGTAAAAAGTCTCAAGGAAAGACACGAATTTTCGTTGCTCTTGCCATGAGATATGATAGGATAAGGGTTCAGCCATGATAGAAATCGACAGAAAAATTCCAGACTATCTCGGTAGTTACGGGGACAGCCTTATGCTGGCCCGGGCTATCAGAAGATACTGGAGAGCCAGAGGTAAGGACCCGAAAGTTTTTGTAGAGACTTTCACGCTTGGTCCTAACGACATCGAGTATTTTCAAATCAGATCTGATATTAATCTAGTAACAGTAGAGGAATAATATGACTAACCACCTACCCACGCTCTATCAACAGTATATCCACCTGTCTCGTTATTCACGTTGGGACAAGAACGAAGAGCGCCGTGAGTCTTATGAAGAGACGGTGTCCAGATACTTTGATTTTTTTGAGGAACATACTGGACAAGACATCGTTACTCCGGAACTCCGCAGGTATCTGGAAGACAAGGTTCTGGGTCTGGGGGTCATGCCATCCATGCGCTGCCTGATGACCGCTGGTCCTGCTCTGAAGAGAGAGAATGTGGCAGGATATAACTGCTCGTATCTCCCGGTCGATCACCCCCGGGCTTTTGATGAGTGTCTCTATATCCTGATGAATGGAACAGGGGTCGGGTTCTCGGTCGAACGAGATTACATTAATAAGCTACCCGCTGTCTCCGAGACCTTGGAATATTCAGACTCGGTTATTAATGTAGGAGATTCAAAAGAAGGCTGGGCCAGAGGTCTTCGTGAACTGATTGGGTCACTGTATCAGGGGTCTATCCCACAGTGGAACATGGATAAGATCAGACCTGCCGGGGCCTTACTCAAAGTATTTGGTGGTCGAGCCTCGGGACCAGAGCCTCTTGAAGATCTTTTCAGATTCACTGTTGACACGTTTAAAGACGCAGCAGGACGCAAACTTACCAGCCTTCAGTGTCATGACATCATGTGCAAGATTGGAGATGTGGTTGTTGTCGGCGGTGTCCGTAGATCAGCCCTTATCTCGTTGTCTAATCTATCTGACATGCGTATGAGAAATGCAAAAGCAGGTGAGTGGTACAAGGCAAATCCACAAAGGGCCTTGGCTAATAATTCGGTATGCTATACCGAGAAGCCAGATAATATTGGTGTCTTCATGGAAGAGTGGCTGGCTCTCTACATGTCTAAGAATGGGGAGCGGGGTATCTTCAATAGACAAGCAGCAAAAGATCATGTCAGGAAAATCGGTCGCCGTGATCCTGACCACGATTTCGGGACAAACCCGTGCTCCGAAATTATTCTTAGGCCAAACCAATTCTGTAATTTGACAGAGGTTGTCTGCCGTCTCTCTGATACAAAAGAAACCCTGATGGATAAGATCAAGGCCGCAACAATCCTTGGGACTATCCAGTCCACGCTTACTAATTTCAAGTACCTCAGAAAAATCTGGACAAAGAACACAGAGGAGGAAAGGCTTCTGGGTGTTTCCCTGACTGGAATTTTAGATTGCCCTCTCTTGACCGAGGAAAACCCTAATCTGGAAGAACTCTTGAATGACCTACGTGAGTACGCAGTCAAAGTCAATCGTGAATACGCTGATCTGCTGGGCATTAATCCTAGTGCATCGATCACTTGTGTTAAGCCTAGTGGCACTGTCTCTCAGCTTGTTGATAGTGCTAGTGGTATTCATGCCCGTCATAGTCCTCACTATATACGCACTGTCCGCTCTGACATTAAAGACCCGCTTACAACATTTATGATCAACTCTGGTTTTCCAAACGAGGTAGATCTAGGTAATTCACAGAATGTTATCTTCTCTTTCCCCGTGGCTGCGCCAGAAAATGCAATTTGTCGAACGGATAAGACTGCGCTGCAACAGCTCAGATTCTGGAAGATTTATGCCACGACTTGGTGTGAGCATAAGCCTTCAATCACGGTCTCAATCAAAGAGCATGAATGGCTTGAGGTAGGGGCGTGGCTTCACAAGAACTTTCATTATCTATCAGGCATTGCATTTCTACCATTCGATGACCATGTCTATCAACAAGCCCCATACACCGATATTAATCAACAACAATATAAGGAAATGCTTATGACCATGCCCACGGATATTGACTGGACAGGACTGGCCACGTATGAGCAAGAAGATAACACCATCGCATCACAAGAGCTTGCCTGTGTCGGCGGCGTCTGTGAGATCTTCTGATGAAAAAGAAATTCTCACGTAGCCTGTATAACATGGCGGACAAGACCGCAAAAGATATCATCAGTAATCACCTGAAAAGCGAGGGTCACTTGATTGTTAATAGCAAAGAAAATTACTACGCAGATATCGAGACAACCAAGGACGGTGAATGTTTCTTTCACGAGGCCGAGATGAAGTACTCATGGAAGGGTAAGTGGCCAGAACATTGGTCAGAGATTCGTATTCCATCAAGGAAGAAGAGACTACTTGATAAGTATGACGAAGATGATCTGACGTTCTATGTTATTTCTTCAGACGGTGAAAACTTCTGGAAAATTCCTGCGGACGTGGTGAGGTCTTCAGAAGTTAAGGAAGCTAGTAATAGATACCTTGACAAAGGAGAAACCTTTTACCATATACAAACTAATCAAGCACAACTATATTAGGAAATATCTACCATGACTACCGACGAGGATAAAACAAAAAGAGTTGAAGAACTCTCCGAAGAGATTCGAAAGCGTCAGGAAGAACTACATGACATCACAATGTCTGAAAGCGACCGGGCCTACAACAGCTACGAAGTAGCGGCAGAGAATGTCAGAGAACTTTGGAGGTCTTATCTTAATACTCTATGTAACGAAAAAGGCGCTGTCTTAGAAGTTCGAGGGGGCCACCTGAGACGCAGCTCTAAATCTAGAAATCATCCATCCTTTTTAAACTGGTAGAGTACAATGACAAAAATATTTGTCGGTTATGACAACCGAGAAGACGTGGTGTACCGTGTATGCCACGCTTCTATCCTTAGAAACTCCCCGGGTCTGGATGAGAAAGACATTATCCCTATCCGACACCAAGAACTTCGAGATGTTAAGAAGTTCTGGCGCACGTGGAGAATTGATGAAAAAGGAGACTACTGGGATGAAATTGACGGACGACCTTTCTCTACAGAGTTTGCTTTTACACGGTTCCTTGTACCCGAGCTTGCCAGACGAAATGGAATATCTGAAGGACCTGTTGTTTTTCTCGATTGTGATTTTCTGTTTCTGGGTAATATTCAAGAGATGATCACGGATCACTTCGACGCTACCAAAGCGGTCTCGGTCGTCAAGCATGACTACAAGCCGAAGTCTTTAGTCAAGATGGACGGTAGGCTTCAGTCGGCTTACAACATGAAACTGTGGAGCAGTCTAATGCTCTTCAACATGGGCCATCCGGAAAATGATAAACTCGATGTCGTGACCGTGAACACAGCCATGGGCTCACACCTACATCAGTTTGGGTGGCTGTCTTCCCCAGACCTGATCGGAGACATCCCGGTCGAATGGAATTTTATCGGGGATGAAAACGAGGGCGTCACACCAAAGGCCATCCACTATACTGAAGGTGGTCCATGGTTCCCCCAATACAGAACTTGCCCATTTTCTCAGATGTGGGTAAACGAGTTTCAAAACCTTGGTTCACAAAACTTAATCTTTTAACAAAAAGGAAATCTCTACCAACATGACCGTCTCAAACAGACTAGATCTACACACCCCTATTACCGTAATCACATCTTTCAGGATCAGTGACTATGAAGTATATGCCCGACGTTTTATCGAAAGCTGGGTGAAGTTCTGGCCCAAGAACATCAGACTGACTGTGTATTATGATGGTGGCAAGCTACCAAAGGATGTCATTAAAGCAAAGAATATTAACTATGTGTCTCTGGATAAGAACACAGCTCTAAGTTCTTTCAAGAAAAAGAACGCTCAGTTTGCTGGTGGTGACCCCTATAACTATCGGATGGATGTTGTTAAATTTAGTCACAAGGTGTTTGCCTTATGCGATCATGTGAAGTACATGTCTTCAAAGAAGGACATGGGCTGGCTGTGTTGGATCGATGCGGATGTGATCACCACAAAGAAAGTGGACACGAACCTTTTGAATCTTGTTTTCCCAGACACGTCAGATCTGGTTCACCTTGGACGTGAAGGGATTATTGATTATTCTGAAACAGGCTTCATTGGTTTTAATCTTAATTATAATAAGTCTCATGAGTTTCTCCGTGACTGGAGGGGACTGTACACATCCAATGAAATTTTAGGACTAAGGGAATGGACGGATGCTTTTTCGTTTGAACGACTTCTTAACTTACACAAAAATCATGGGATTACTGCACACAATCTTTCACCTCATGCAGCATCACTGGATGCGTTTGAATACTCGGCTCTGGCCCAGTACTTCATCCACTTTAAGGGGGGACGCAAAGCAATTCTTAATGCGCCTTATCAGCCCGGACCCTTACGTTATAAAGAGATCGAGAAGTTCATCACCCATTACAAGAGCACGAAGCTACTTGAAGTTGGTACATGGAACGGTAAGAGAGCTTTACGTTTACTCGGCGCTGCACTTCAGAATTCGGATTCTGTTCATTATGTCGGACTGGATATTTTTGAAGACGGTGATGAAGAACTGGATAAGGAAGAGGCGAACGTAAAGCAACGGACGTACCTACATAATGTAAAAGCACTCCTTAATACTTATGCGAAAGATGCTCTCCTCGAAGGAAAGAAGGTCAGCTTCGAACTGATCAAGGGTAATTCAAAAGACACTCTTCCCCAGATCATGTCTCGATATTCCCCAGACTTTGCTTACATCGATGGGGGACACTCAATCGAAACGATTAGATCGGACTATGATAACCTGAAGGATGTACCTGTTGTCATCTTTGATGATTACTACATGCCCTCTGACGAAGGTGGAGAAATCCTAGACACTGCGAAGTTTGGATGTAACCTGATTATTGACGGCGGGGGACTCTCCAAGGATCTTCACTCAGGTGTGATTCCGTCCAGAGACGGGGTACAGGGTGGCGGGATCACCTGTCTTGCCTATGCTATCAACGGTAGTCTACCTGTCCCACCGGACTTCGAGAACATCTCAGTTCCGATCAAGGTGCAGCCACGTGACTGCGTCCCTGATGAATACATTCACAATAACATTAAGTCGAATCATCTCACGATTGATAAGTGGGTTAACTCCAGATACCACTGGAACACAGAGAGTGTTATCTGTGTCTCAGGTGGCCCCTCAATCAAGAAGGACTTACCCTTGATTCAGGAGCTATACGAGAGGGGGCACAAGGTCGTATGTGTTAAACATGCCCATAACTTCCTGATCGAAAATGGCATCATCCCTTGGGGCTGTGTCATCCTTGACCCACGAGAACTGGATGGTATCTCGACGCACGGTTTCAGGCGCAGGGATCTGCTAAGTAATCCGAATCCAGCCACATATTATTTCTTGGCTTCGATGACAGATCCATCTGTGACCCACCATCTGAAAAAGGAGAATGCCAAGATTATCGGATGGGATGCGTACTCTAATGCTGTGACGACTTTTGAGGGGATGTCGGACAGACTCATGATCACTGGTGGAACCTGTGCAGCAATGCGACAGATCGCCCTGATGCATACTCTTGGGTTCCGCACGTTTTATCTGTTTGGCTATGACGCCTCCATGGATTTAAATGAGCCGCTTGACATGGATACAAAGGATGACAAGGGTCGTCAGAAGTATCTACAGGTCAGTGTCGGGGGAGAGTCTTTTATCTCAACCGGAGAGCTACTGGCGATGGGACAAGACATGGAACAGTTCTTCCAACGAGACGACGATTCCGAGTACCATGTGTATGGTGAAGGCGGTATGGGACATGCTCTCTGGCAGATCGAAAAGGAAAAGAAAAACTACGATTCGTACAAATCATTCTTTCAGATAAAAGGGATCTGACATGACAGTGGTTAATTTCCCCGGGTCCCTGATGCCTGAACAAACACAGGAAGAAAAAATTAATAGCATCAGAGATGATATCGAGAAACTTGAGGAGTATCTGGAAGAAGCTGAGGACACTGTTGACGGAGTTTTGTTGGTGACGTTTGCTAAGAAGGAATGTCGTCATTGGATTACTTCCGGTTTGTCAGTGCCAGAGATCTATTTTATGCTTAGTCGTATCCAGCATGATCTTATTGATTATGCTGGTGAAATGGAACAGGAGTAAATTATCATTATGGAAATTATGGAAAGAGCTTGGGATGCACGGGATATCCTCATGCAAATCGGAGGACTGGTTGTTGTCGCAGCATCAATGATGGTTGCCGGTACAAAGACCCCGGACCCCGGCACCCTCTTGGGACGTGCCTATAAACTTATCGAATGGGCCTCTCTTAGCTTTGGAAAGTCCAAAGACACAGGAAAGTAATGCTTTCAATAATTGGGTCTATCCTCGGTGTATTTGGTAAATTAGCAGGTTTTCTTATGCCCTACTTGGCAGGTAAGAAAGCAGCCCGTGCTGACTATGCCGAGGAGTCCCTCAAGAAATCACAGGAGAACAATGAAGTACGTACTGACGTTAAGCGGATGTCTGCTTCTGATGTCACTAAGCGGCTGCTCGACAAGTGGAGCCGGGATTGACATCTGCTCTATCATGGAGCCAATCTTAATCTCACATGATGATGTCCTGACTGAAGGGACAGCGAGACAGATTTTAATTCATAATGAATTTTATGAACGAGTCTGTCTGTGATAGCTCTGACAGAAAGTGCTAAAGACTATTTAAGCACCACCACCAAAGCACATGATAAGACGTACGCTTATCTCAAGGTCAACGGTGGTGGATGCTCTGGTTTTCAGTACGAGTGGGACATGACCAATGATGTGGAAAAAGGTACACTCATTGAAAACATTCTGGTGCTCGATCACATGGCAGAAATGTTCGTGATAGGCTGCACGGTGGATTATATAAAAGAGTTTGGGGGTTCTTATCTCAGAGTGATAAACCCTAATGCGACCGCTCAATGTGGTTGCGGTGAAAGTTTCGCAGTTTAGCCCTGCTCTGGCTGATACCTGTACGAGAACCTGTCAAGATAA
>TARA_R110000803_G_scaffold59522_5_pt1 | contig 13838 bp, 9 predicted proteins | sample TARA_R110000803 | Tara Oceans TARA_R110000803 (sample SAMEA4397772) | marine metagenome | biome: Polar Biome; feature: [SRF] surface water layer (ENVO:00010504); material: water (ENVO:00002006), including particulate matter (ENVO:01000060) such as... | depth 5 m | reverse complement strand
ACTCAGCAGCGTATCGGTTTACCTTGCTAAAGATTGAATTATATTCATCCCAAATTTGTTTAGATACTCTGAGTTTCTTGAATAGAGTTTTTATACTTCTACCCTTCTCATCGGAAATCCAACAATGCCACGGGTTGTTTCCTTTAGAATTAATTCGTATATTAATCTCTAACTTTGGTTTGTAATGGTCAACAAATGGTGAATAGAATGCATAATTATCCCCACTCGTTTTCTTGGAACTGCCCAATACGGACTCTAATAGTTCAAGTAGTCTTTCTTCCATAACTACTAATATACAAAATTATTTTGAATAATCAAAGAAATTACCAGAAGGTTTTTCGTCAATCCAATCTTGGGGTATTTCTTTCTTAGCCCAAATGAACCCATGCTTCTCACACCATTGTGCGTATGTGGTCTTAGAACCTTTGTATATTTTACCATTGGGTGATTGTAATACAAACCTTAAATCTACATCAGGATTTTGTTCTTTAATCAAAAGATGCTTCTTTCTATCGTCTGGTAAAAACCAACCCTTAGACTCTATGAATATACCATTAGGTAATCTAAAGTCTGGTTTGTAAGTATGATTAGTTGCGGGGATTGTGTAACCAAACTCGTGCTTTTCATACTCACCATCAATATTTTGTGATTTAAGTTGTTCATCTATACGAGTTTCCAGTCCACTCTTATGCCCCTTCATCTTTTGGATGTGGGACCAGTTTCCTTTTGCCATAACTTTTTAGTCTATATCAAATTTAACGTTGATTGTTACGTCAACATCTTTTCGTTTCTTTAAAGGTGACCCGAGCTTAGCCAATGCTAATAAATCACCACCATCATTATATAATCCTAATTGAGTTATGTATGGTCTAAAGTTAGACCCAGTAACCATTGGAATTAGCCTATTATCTTCTGCGGTGCCACCAACTCTTAGTGATGCATTAGATGATACATTAAATTCATTTCTATTTAGTTCACAAAGCACAGACACTTCTTCTATTGTTTTAGTGGCTCTATACTTTAATTCATAATCACGGTTTGTATAATTACCACTACTATTACCTAAGAATATATTCTGATATCTGTATCGTGGGTCTGATGTTATTATTATACCTTGTTTGTAAAACACATAACCTACTTCTTTTCTTTGTAGTGTCGACCCACTCGGAGAATTATCAGCCAATGAAGTTAATTGTAAATCACTAAGTGATTTTTTACTTATTCTAAATTGTGATAATGAACCACTAAAATTTGCTTCAGTATTATTAATGGCACGACTGCCTATAAGAATATCTCGGTCATTATTTACATTAGTCTTAAATGAGTATGAGGCCGACACATCAACTACACCATCAACAACTAAATAGATTAACCCGCCTTTTTTATTAAGTACATAGTTATGTGGAGTTCCATCATTGTATGCAGCGGAAGATGAGAAGTTTAATGTTTTTGTACCATCGGATGCTTTTACAAATATATGACCTGGCGATGTTGCATGGTTTTCGGAATATAATGAAATATCAAATGGGTATTGACCCGTTGCATTATTCTCTACTGCTTCTAACCCATCGTCACCTATGTAAGTGTGTGTATTTTGTTTTTGAACTAAACTAAACTCATCACGACCTACGATTGATTGCGATGGTGGTATGTTTGCCCAAAATGACACAGCCCAATCATCATTTTGATTAAGTACATCAAAGTGATTTTTATGTCTAATCCGAATACTTGATGTTTGATTGAAGTTATACGTGTTACCAATACCGAATACTGGATTTGTTGAGATGCTTTGATTTTTCATATCTATATAAGCTCCATCAGATGGTGGGTCTGATGCTATTAGTTGGCTACCACCAGTTAATGTTAGGTTTAATGTTACTCCGGGATTAATTTGGTGAATGCCATCAACTCGTATAGACCCATTTACCATAGACACCGACAATGCCGTATTGCCAGAACTATATACAGAACCATCACTTGCGGCTGTATAATCAATACCACCAATTGTATAGGTTAGGTCGGTGAAGTTGTTAAAGTAATAATCTGAATCTGCGTGAATGTAAAATGTCAGATATAGGAAAGTACCATCGATACCATTTGATATCTCTTTGGTTACTATTGCGGATTGAAATCGACCTGCCCCACTTGTAACTTTGGTGTTAGTTGAACTATTTGCTATGTTTATTTTAAATATAGCCATTAAATAATTCTATTTACAAAGTTAGATTTATCACTTATGTCGGATTCAAAATCCAAATATACCAATGTATCAGTTGAATTGATTTGGGTAGACCCAGTTTGTTCTGATGCTATTAAGTACCCAAACTCATCATCTACTTTTTGGTCGTATAAATGTATTGTTGCATTTGGATAATTTGAGTTATCACTTATAACCACAGACCCCGGCTTAATACCATCTCCAAATTTATTTTGTGGAATTGATACTACAGACGCAGTATCGTATAAATGTATATCATTTCTTCTTTTGAAAAATATTGAATTTATAGAATTCCAAATAACATATTGTGGTATTTGATTCAACTCATTAGATGCCCCGGCTGATGATGTTAGGAATGTTTGTTTCCCAATAACACCATCAACCGATGTTGACATTTCCGTTAATACACCATTATCAGAAATACCCCGTAAAACGGAGATTTCAAAAGATGAAGAGTGGTTTACATTTGTAACCTCATAGCGCTTATGTGCTTTGAATGGCCTTCTCTGAATACCACCATTGAATATTTTTTTTAATGCTATTCCCATGAGTGGCCATTGTTAAAAGTCTAACTTGACCTTGATTAAAATTTCGTTTGAAAATGATTTCAATAAAGGTTTAGATAACTTTGCAATTGCTAAAAGTTCATTATCGTTATTATACATACCTACCGAAGTAATATATGCTTTCGGGTCGCCTATAAAAGTTTGTTGTTGTAGTTTACCATTTGAACCCGTAACATATGATGGGTTGTTTGAGTAGTTATATTCCCCATTCTTAGCTCTAACAAAAAAGAATGTTGATTTTACTTCTTCTTCACTTCTAGCTTGAAATCCGTTTAACGAATTGGCGGCCGCCGCACCACTAATTGCAGAGAATAGTTTGTTATGATTTTGGGCATCAGTATTACTTGTTCTAATAGTTCCCAAAGAACCCTCACTATCAAGAAGAGCCGCACTTAATACGATGATACCGAATTGTGGATATACTTCACCATAAACGACATCTTCAGATTCTATGCCATTTGACAATGAACCCGATACAACATTATATTTGTTTTTGTTTGAGTTACCCAATTGATTAACATCACCACTATTATCAATAAGTCTGATAGTTTCACCTGCAGACCCCGATAAAACCATTTCCCAATTTCCCGGGTCAAGTTTATCTTTGATTCGTGCTCTATTGATTGTAACAACATAAACGTCATCTTGAGTTACATCACCAAATTTAAACCTTGTTTGGTTTGATGGTAATAACACTTGTTGAAATTGTGAGTACATTGCATTTGATGGAGAATCTTCATTAGACCCATCATTTGAAGAACCACTACCTGCGTAGTGACCATATGCAATCGAGAACTGAGCCTCATTAGTTGACACAGTTGGGTCACCATTATAGATTTCGTGATAATACTGCTTTTGAGTATTTGATTGATATGATGATGTCCAAAATGATGTTAGTTCACCTAACTTACCACTCCATAGACCACGAGTAACTCTCTGAGTATTTCCCTCAACAACATCCTCTATGGTAAATGCAGTAAATACTTTACCACTACCATAATCATATGCTCCAGCTGGAACAATTGGGCTTGCATCTGCTTGGACATCTTGCATTACCAAGTCACCAAGTGAAACTTGACTATTTATTGCAAAAGAAGCAGCCGAGGTTTGGGATGCTTGTGTAGATGCCTGTGGGTTTCCTGCGAATGATTGATTACCACCTAAGCGTCCACCACCTGAAGTTCCCGAAGAACCACCTGAAGATGGGTTACCAAAACCCCCACCTGAACCACCATTACTTATATTATCTGCCATAATTTATTTTCCTATTTTATTTTAAGCCAAACCTACTTGTTGATTCACTACTACAGTTTGTGCATCAGATACTGGGTTAACAGTTACATCAATTTCAGTTCTACCACCAGTTTCATTACCAATGATTACGATACGAGTTGTAATAGCCGTATCGTTTGGTAAGTTGGCTGCCGATTGAAATGTAAATTGATTCTTACCAACAACGGCTTGTGATTGGCTTGTATTGTATGTTCCAAGACTTACGATTGGAGTTGTATTTCCAGGAACACCAGCATTACCTGATATATTACCTGCATCAGAATTAAGAAGTATTGCAGTATAACCTAAGCTCTCGTTACCACCGTTTTTGGTAACTATTGATAGAATGGTATTATTAACACCCTCGTCTAAAGTTAACTCACTAGGTGATACTGAAATATAAGGTAACCTTGTAGTCGTCTTTGGTAATGAAAGTAACTTGTACTTCATTGCATAGTTCTCATCTGTGATTGCCTCGATTACTGGCATATTCTCGATGATGATACCATAATAGTCCGAACCTAATGAATGTGCTGGGTTCCATAGTTCATAATCCACCTCATCGTCTGCTAATGCAAATTGAGTGATTTGAAACTTATCCCTACCTTGTGCGAGCAACTCTCTACCCTTCTTGGTAAGTATTGCGTCTACTGTTACTGATGAATTGTCTAAAAATCCCATTGTCTTTTTTTCCTTTTATTTGTATATAAATATGGTTTTTTATTTTATTTAACTACGAAACCGTTTTAATATACTTTTTAATATTGAATTTTCTCTATTTTTACGTAAACGTTTCTTAGGTTTTGATTGCTTTATTGTGAATGGCAATGGTTTCATTGCATTCAATTCTAAAGAAACCGATGGTAAATACTTAAATGCATTCTTATCAAATAACTTAGTAGATATTAGAATATCAGGTGGTATTATATTAACAAGGTTTGGCTTAGTTGATTGTTCGTTTGTTAACACATCACCAGTTTGGCCTGAAAATACTATAACATTCGGGTCTACTTTTGTTATCTCAACAACAGGACCACCATCTGGAGTATCTTCTGAGTCGGTAGTTAACGAATCGCTGCTAATTCTACACCCATTATAATATAAGTTTTCAATTGAGAGTGGTAGTCTTGTATCCTGAACATCAGTATAATGAAATGAGGTCGAGCTCGGTGTTAGTGTGGCGGCGTCTTCGGCAGTAGCAAAGAAGTATTTAGGTTCTAGGTATATTTTAGATGGTCTGGCGTTTAATACAGTAGACCCAGTCGGTGAATATTCCCAATAACCATTTGGTTGATTTGTATAAGTTTCACCATCCAAGACAGCTATCTCGTATTTATATGTAGATGGTTTAAATTCACGTGTCGTGATAACACCATCGTTACCGGATGACCCACTACTAAGACCATAATCATGTCTACTTGCTGTAATTATATTACCTGCTACGTTAATGACACCTTCGTAGTAATGTTTTGATATAGTTATATCACTTGGTCGTTGATACTTACTTCTTTCAAATACATGTGGTTCTATTAATATACCCTTTCGCCAATCTACACGAGCTGGTATAAGTTGTTTGATTTGGTCAAATACTGACATGTCATACTTTGATAACATATCCATAATCAAATCCAATGCAGTACCACTTGTATATTTTTGGAAGTAATTCTTAGCACGATACTTTAATAATGGGTAGTCTTCGTTTTCTCTCTTATCGGGATTACCCACCCAATCATCGGCTTCGAAGTAACCCTCTGAGTTGTATATGTCTGAATTTACAGTATCGGTTGTTGAAAAATATGTACCTAATAGATTTGAGTCTATTGGTGCGTAATCAAATTGAGATAGTTCATTTGACTTGTCAACACTTAGTGGTCCCTTTAATGAGGCAGATTCGATACGAACTTTATTGTTCATAAGATTCAATGCACCCATAGATGGTATAGTTACATATTGAGTATCAACTTCACCGACTAAGTCAGTCGGTTTCATATTTACTAATGATGCGGATAACACTAACCCATTATCTGATGTTGTGAACTTTTGATTAGGGTGTATTGAACTTATAGAACCACTATTGGTTTTAAACCCACTATCAGGAAAGATTCTATACATTAACTTATCAAATGAGGTGTCAATGTCTAAATCAGTTGTATTGTCGTCACTAAAATATGCTTCTCTATTCTTAGCATGTTCGGTTATAATTTCATTTGAGATTGTGTCTCTAAAGTATCTAACCTCTTGGATACTCGCAGTCTCATATGAATTTACATTTGAGTCTGTCGTTGGCCCAGGAACATTAACAGTGCCAGTAGATGTCCACACCGTATTAAATGTTGCATTGATGCCACTAAGAGTGGCCGTTGGGTTAGCTAACAACTCACCCCAATCATCGACCCATGCTGCATTAATATCAATTGAGCTTGAATTTAAAGATATAGCAACTTCTCTACGTTCTTTGTAAGGAACATATGATGATGAAATAATATCGGTACTATTTACCTTTAATCTAAGTCTAGCAGTCTCGTTTAGGTAATCCCAAAATAAATCTACGTTATCGCTGCCATCACTTAATCTTAAAATATGATAATTACCCTTTGGCATTTTACCAATTACTTCAATTGAGTTTGGTCTATCCGATTGTATATCATCCCATGGATTTGAAATATACTTAGATGGCGATGCTTGTAATTTATTTACAAAACGTTCTTGTTCATATACATTCTTACGTGTTGATATAGCAGGACCACCCCATTCTCTAATCTTTAAGAATGCTTGTGGTATTCCATATGTAGACAACAATGCTTTGATAGAACGTGCAGTTCCTTTGGTCTTGTACAACATTGGAATTGTATTTACGATACGTCTCCAAATCTCATGAGTTATTTGCTCACGTGGTTTTGATTCTAATAATCCAGTTTGTAACTTTGTACCATCTGCCTCAATACCCAATGCATATTTCCAAAGTGATACGTCAGAATATCCGTTTGATAGTTTCCAACCAAGGGACTCTGCTACTGATTTTAATAGCTCGTCAGGCATCCCATCATTGAAATGTTCTTCTCTTTTATTTACGGTAGTTAGTGCGTTGATATATGTCCATTGAATATCAAAGTGCTGACCTATCATATCTACAAAAGTAATATACTCAGTATTTCGTGGGTCTGCCTTTAAATGAATTGGAATCATATTTCTAAGTGCAGCGTCATTGAATTCATCGTATAAAGATGCACTTGCGTAAGTGTCACTATACCATGAAATAGCGTCCTCTGACGTAGTAGATTCTAAAACGTGGGGGAATGTTGATTGCTTTGGGTATGGGTCTATTAGATACGCTGAAGATGACCAATGTGTATAGTTACTTCGTTGGGTTGAATAGTATAAGTGGTTTTCAAAATCATCAAATCCGCCAACCAACGTGTCTCTACGAACCAATGATTGTGATATATTAGTTATTGCCTCGGACCCACTAACATTGGATAGTGTATTTATTCTATTGTTATAGTTTTCAATTTGCTTAACCTTGTATAGAAAGTTATCTACACGTTCGGTTGCTGATGAAAAGTGTATATAGTTTTGGAAGTCTGAATAGTCTATATTTAATTGAACACTACCCAACGACCCACTAAAATACTTATTGACCAATTGTTGTGATGTGGTTGCGTTTACATCTAATAATGAATCCCAATTTTGCCAATCAGTACCAGATGCACCTTGCATGTCAGACATATCTAATTCAAAGTTCGGGACTGAGAAGTCGGGTCTGTTTACATTTGTTACACTTGGGAATATAACTAATTTCTCTATCCAACTTTCTTTAACGCGTACATCTACATCAATTTTATTTTTTACACGAAATGACTCCGGCAAAGGTTGTGTCAACTTAACAACCATCGTTTTAATGTCGATGTCTCTAAGGAGTGTATTGCCTGGCTGATTGTATGGTGTAAATGTTTGTTTTCTAAAATCAGTATTGTACTTTTTGTAAGTTACAGCTAAGTTATTAGCATTTATATTGGTTTTTTGACCCGCTGTAACAAATGTTATATTACGAGACTCACTTCTACTGGGTAGATTGCTATCACCATTGTTGACATCAAAGGTCCGTGCCCCATTCCATCGAAGTTGGTTATCATCGTCATAGTATAATGCGAATTTTCTCCAACGACCAGTCATACGACCAAATGCATTTTCGGTGGAATTAGCGTTGTCTTTCACCTGAGTTGGTTCGCCGATAGCAGGAGTGTATATCTCCACAAACTCACGGAAAAGACCAAGTCCCTCTGCAAGATTATCAATTGGGACAAATGTCGTTGATATTAATCCACCACCACTATGGTTGTATCTACCACCCTGGTTAGGGTATGGTAATTGTGCCTCTTCAAACCCTATACGATTGCCATCAAAATAAAGTGCAGATATATCAATTAAGTCGTTGTTGCCTGCGTTTAATACAAAGTCGGGTCTATTAGTTGTAAATGTAGAATTAGCACCAATACTACCTTGATTGAGTAGATTACCATTGGGTAGTTCGCCAAAGTACATTCCTTTAAGTTGATTAAACGAGCCAGCTGCTGGTTTAATTCTAACTTCAGTTCTATCTGCACTAATGTCAGTTATGATTGTATCTTCGTTTATTTTGTGTAAAAAGTTGTATACAATATTATAAACACCTTGCTGATACCCTGCGGTGCGTATGTCCTCTTCGGGCCGTAATACTATTAGTGGGGATGGTCCTCGTGGATTGGTATATGGTATTACATTTCGATATGAAGAGTTTAGCAAATTTGGGCCTGCGTAAACATGGCGCTCCATATTACTTACTAACGTTTGTGCTCCATAGTATTCAGATAACGAACCATCCAAATCTTCATTGGTAAGTTTTTTTAATTGACTCACCACACCATCGTTAAATGTATTACCATACGTTGGAGTGTAGCCATTAACCTCATCTATATTTTTAAATCTATCTAATGACATAATTATGGTATAATTGCTATTTGGTTAAAGCTAAATACTGCAAAGTTATCACGTGGTTCTTTGAAATCTACCTTATTTGTAAATTCATCGCTAAATTTAATATCGGTAAAATCATCATAATTAGGTGAGTTTGGTTGGGTCCCATTATTAAATATTGTTTTAGTGGCTTGAGATGCAACTGCTTGCTTTTGTGCACTACTATATAAACGTGGTCCATTAGGTGTATTGGTTTCCAACCCAACATCACCGTATGTTTGTGAATCTACATTAGAATCAAATGCACCATCAATCTCATATGAAACTATCTGACCTCTACCATTACGTTTTACTTCGCGTTTGCTCATTATCTAATTACCTTAAAAAAGAAGTTATCATCATAATACTTAGTAGTTCCGTTTTGGTCAACTCTGAATACAAACTTATAGAATCGTTCTGGCTGTAATCCATTGAACCAATAACTAAAGTAGTTACCTTCGGAGTCACAACCTACCTTAGTATAAGTAGTGTTGAACGGAATAATTACTTGCTCTGTATCTGCATCAACTACCGAGTAATATGTGGTAGTTGGTAGGTATTTAATCAAGTTGTAATTTGATGTTGATGAGAATGTTCTTTCTGGGAATCTCTCTCTACCATAAACTCTAATCTTAGATTTTGAGTTTTCTTTATATTCGGTAGATAAATTCTTTAAGTATACCACAATGTTTTCACTATTCAATGCAGTTAATGAACCAGGTACATGGGTATCGCCATCCCACCTTACTTCAAGTACTGGTGGGTATATTGTATTGGTGTCCGATGAGAAGAACTTGATTGAACCGAACTTAGTAGTTGATTGTTCATCTACTTTTGATTTTTTAACAATGAATCCATTATTAACACGAGTACCATCCAACCAATCATTAACGTAATCAGTTACCTCTACATCTAAATTTGAAGTGTATTTGTCAAGCGATTGATAGTAATGCTTGCCAGTATGGAAAGATGATGTATACCAAGTACCACCACCTTCGTTTTTAATCCAATGTGCATCATATTTAAAATCAGTATACTCTGAACCTGTCGACACTTGTGTTGATTGTAACTTTAAGTTATCTAATGACCCACTAAAGTCACCACTACCACTACCAAAGTATGTGAATCTAAGATTATGGTCTCCATCTTGTTGAGATGTAAAGTATACAATTATATCTTGAGATGAAGTTATGGTGGATACGTATGAGTTTTCTAAATATATTTCAGAACCTAAAACTCTACCATCGGGTTCTTGTATGTCGAATACTATACCAGACAAGTCACCATTGGCTAATTGAGTATGTATTGTACCAGGGTCAACACTAAAACTAGCAGTATATATTGCATTTGACTGTAAACTAACTTTACGATTTAAAGTAGCACCACCAAAATTAGATGCTGACATAAATAGTTTTGTGTTTTGTACACTAATAGTTGCTTCTGAATTTTCCTCACTTAGTATTTTATTATTAAGTATATAGGTAGATGGTACATCACCATTTATATTAAATTGGTCATGCAATATTACGTCTTTGGTGACTTTACTAAAAATAACAAAATTGTCAATTGAGCCAGCCGAGCCGTCTGCACCATTATTATCAAAATATGTTAATTGTATTTTATGTGTAGTATTATCACCATCTGCAGCTGAACCTGTTAGTTGAATACTATAACTACCATTGCCAACCAATTGGTCTACATAATTTGTAATCTCAGTATCGTCATAATATGAACCATCTGGTTTATAGATTCTAAAATCAATACCACTTAATGTTCCTAAGTTTGCATCAAATTCTATGGTGTATACATTACCCTCGTCTAACGAAGCAGATACATTGGCAGTACCACCACCATAGTTTGATGCAGATAATACCAAGACACCATCTTCAACTACCAATGATGGGGAATTACCACCGCTGCCCTTTATAGAATCTACTAAGGTAAATCCACCTGCGTTGGCGGCGAAGGCGTAGTAAGCATCCAATGCAGGTATATCACCTGGCGTTATTGGCTTATCTACGGTTGAGTTGGATAAATCCCAACCCGAATCTAAACTACGAGATACCCATGTAACGTTTAATTCGTTATGTGGAGTATCTAATTCAGACCCAATACCCTCATTCCAAGATTCTTTTAATGGATATGCGTACAAGTCGTATGATGATTGAATCTCACGTTGTTCAATGTTTTCTAATCTTAATCTATATTGAGGTGATGTGATATCGCCTAATACAATTGATTGTGATATGTCATTGAGATTAAATTCTAATAAAGCTCTACTATTACCTAACAGCAATGTATTGTTAGTATCGTACAATTTACCGATTTCAAGAATTTCATCCTTGCCGGTATTTTGCTTTTTACGAGGAGTGTCTTCGTATAAGGTTGCGTCTTTTTTTGGATATATTCTATAAATCATTTTCTACCTTTTAAAATAATGATACAACTCTACCAATTATATCGGTGTCAGGATATTTTACTTCAAAACAAGTTGGGTCTTTTGGTGGATACACAATACCAGCACGAGTTGCTTCTTTTGTGTTATATTTATTTGGAGAGTAATTTCCTCCAAATTTATTTACTATTTGCAAACCACCAAGATTATCTTTATCAGGGCGGACTACCGATTGTACACCATCCACTCCATCTAATAAAACATAAATATCAGTAAGGTTTATTGGTTTATTTATTCCCATTCTTTCAACTGCAAAGAATGATTTTAACGAATTGATACATTTTAGGAGAACTTCATTCGAATTGTAATTTGGTAAAACAATAATCTCAAAGTTAATTCCAATGTTTACAATATATGCATTTTTAATATTTACAGCATCGGTTAGGATACGATAATATGAAATGTAGTTTTGTAAGTTTTGCTTAGTAGCAACATTTAGTTGCGTTAATTTTTTATTAGAGTCATACCCTAATGTATAAAAGTTTATAGCAAGTGGATTTGGTATTGGGTCGGGCCCATCATCCAATAGTGTATTGATTTGAAAATCTGGGGCGGCGTATGCTTTTGCTACCGAACCAAATTGTGGTGGTAGTGCGTATGCTCTCAATAGATAATCTTCTTTAGTTACTGCTCGGTTTTGAGCTCTAAAGTATGCAAGTGCGTTATTACGAACTTGTTCTATTTCTTCTTCAAATTGCGCGCCAGTAGCAGCTGCTTCGTTTGTAACTGCAACTGAATTCTTAATCACATTATATACACTATCTACCAATTGTCTAGAGTCGGTTTCTATAACCCTCTCTATTATGGTTGTTAAGTCGGCGGATGGTATATTATCAGTAACACCAGTACCCACTCGATATGTAACAGTCAACTTAGTGTTTGATGGGGCAACTCCATATGTTTTAGCATACATAAAGTTTGATGGGTCAATACCTTGGTCAAGGTCACCACTTGCAGGATATAATGCAGAACCAACGTTGTCTGGATTTGGAAGTATTTCCTCATCGGAGTTCGAAGAAACTCCTGCACCGAATTGGATGTCAAGTGCACCTTCGTCAGTTACACGTGTAATATAACGTTTAGGTACTCTTTTTAGTTTAAGTAGTGATGGTGTTTCATTGGCATATGCAGACATTGCTAATGAGTAGTCGGTTGTGTTTGGCAATTCTTCAAATACAGTGTCTTGGGCTAAATAATCTACCTTAGTCCACTCATCCCCATCATCATCGGTAATTTTAATTACATCAATCAGACCATCTGCTTCTAATTTAATTTTATCATATGGCTTTGGTGACTCGAACTCAAAGTCGGCAGTTTTGTCTTTACCACTAACTGCTCTAACATATTTTTTTAGTAAGTAATATACTGGCTCACTTGTGGTTTCGTCTATTTGGTAAACTGATACGTCAGTAGTATCAAATGATGATGAGTAGTTAAATCTTACTTTATTTAAAGTGCTAAATTCTACGTCTGAGTTTTCGGTAGAACCTACGGTCATACCTTCTTTTAAGGTAAGTGCATAATCAAAGTTAGGTTTTACATTGTCACCACTACCCATAGCAGGTATTATTTGATATACAGTTAATATTGTTGTAGCAGGTACATTCAATTTAGGTTTGTAACCAAATGATTGTGCTATTGTAAACACATTTGATTTTTCTTGTGCTTCTTCTAAAACAGATTCTCTCAATTGCACGTCAGTATAATATGAAAGTACGTCACCAACATACGATGCCATTTCCATAAACATCATACCCGGTGACGACTCGTTGAAGTCATTATAGGTTTGTGGGAAATAGTTTTTAGTAAAGTCTATAAGATTCTTACGAATGTCTCCGAAATCCCTACCTACTAAGTTTACATCTTTTTTTATTTTATCACTCATGTCTTATCCTTAAACAATAGATATATCACCTTGGTCTGAAACAAGGATTATTATATTTGTATTAGCACCATTTTCGGTAACTCGTACTGTTAGGTTTATGTTTACTCTATTATAATCGTCTTCAGCATTGACTATTAACTCATCAATAACAATGTATGGTAACCAAAATTCTATATCAGCTCTTAACGAATCATCCAAATCTGATGCTAGTGATGGTGTTATTTGTTCAAATAATAGTGAGTATACGTCAGTACCAAATAGTGGTTGGAGTGGGCGTTCACCTTTTCTTGTTAGAATTAAATTTTTAAGATTAGATAATCCTTGCTCTTCAGTAGTATACGACAACTTAAACAACGGACTACCACCCAGTGGTAACATGACCCCAATTGCCTTATTTCGTTTAAGGTCAAGTGGGTTAATCTTAAATTCTTTACGAGCCGACATTAAGCA
>TARA_R110000803_G_scaffold87495_2_pt1 | contig 13883 bp, 17 predicted proteins | sample TARA_R110000803 | Tara Oceans TARA_R110000803 (sample SAMEA4397772) | marine metagenome | biome: Polar Biome; feature: [SRF] surface water layer (ENVO:00010504); material: water (ENVO:00002006), including particulate matter (ENVO:01000060) such as... | depth 5 m | reverse complement strand
GAAAGTTAATGAAAACCGCAAACCTTTAAATGAAGGAGGAGCAGCTGGTCATATGGCACATCCGTACGAAGATATGGATCTGACTTTTCAAGAAGTCGAAGACATGATTGACGCTGCATTATCTGGAAAAGTGGAGTATGCTCAAGAGAAGTTAGATGGACAAAACCTAATGGCTACTTACAAAGATGGAGAGGTTAGGGTTGCTAGAAACAAAGGACAGTTGAAAGATAAGGGTGAAAACTCTATGACGATTTCACAATACGAAAAAGCTATGTCACACCTCCCAGACAACGTAAAGAATAGTTTTCTAGAAGCTCACAAAGATTTGATAAGCGCAATAGATAAACTAACACCATCCGAAAAGGAAGACATATTTGGTAATGGTAGTAAGTTTATAAACCTCGAAGTACTACATCCATCAAGCGAAAACGTAGCACCTTATGGTGTGACACAGCTAAGAGTGCACAACATACAAGAATACGATGAGAAAGGTAATGTTGTAGGTACTGAGGAGTCATCAAAAATGCAGCAAGCCTTAGACAGAGCTCAAGCAGGAAACCAAGGTACATATGAAATAAGACAGACCGACCCAGTAAAACTTAAGCAAACTGAGGATTATCAAAAACAAAAAGCTGAACTTATTAAGGAATTAAACAACCTTCGATCTAGGTATGGTCTAAGCAAAACCGATAAAATAGGATTGTATTTCCAAAACTGGTGGACAGATTATATTAAAAATAACGCTAAAACATATAAGTATGACCTACCAGCAGACGTTTTACAAAATATAGTTAACAGATGGGCATTTGGATCAAAACAACCTAACTTACGAGAGGTTAAAAAAAGTATAGACAATCCAGAATTCTTACAATGGTTTTCGGATACCGACAAAGGTCCAGTAGTGAGACAACAAAAGAAAATAGCAACAGAAGCTTTGGAGGATATATTTCTTAAGTTAGGAGTGTTTGTATTAAAAGGAATGGAGGATTTATTAGCAGTAAACCCAAACCAATCTATACAAAAGATGAAAAAGTCGTTAGCAGATTCTGTTGATCAAATTTATGCATTAGTGAAGAATAATAAGATGGGTGACGATGATGCGCCTTTACGTTTTCTTAAAGCTCAATTAAAAAGATTAGAAAAGATAGGAGGTTATGATGCAATACTACCAACAGAGGGGATTGTATTTAAACACAATAATAAGCTATACAAATTAACCGGAGCCTTTGCACCAGTTAATCAAATTATAGGATACATAAAATTCGGAAGATAATATGAAAAACATGAAACTTAAAACAATTCTTAACGAGAAGAAAGAAGCTATTGCAACGTCACCAAACACAAACATGACGTTACATTACGATCCTCAATTTAGCGAGATGGGCGAAAATGGTAAGCCTGAATTTAACTACACAATTAGCATATCCTCAACTGGAGGAAAAGAGTTTAATAGAACAGTTGCTAGTAAGGAGGAAGAGCAAAAACTAGCAGAAGCTGTTAAGTTGGAGCTAAGAAGAGCATTAAGAAAGTTTGATGCAAGAGTAGCGCAAATAAACGAAAAATACAACATAAAAGCAGTATAATGAAAAAGTACCAAGTTACAAATAGCAAAAAAGTAGAACACAAAGAAGGCGATCAATGGACTGAGAAAGGAAAATTGTGGACTATTAAAAATGGTATTAAAAAAACAATCACTAAAACAGAACAACTTAGAAAACAAGTGATGATGCCTTTAGGATGCCCGGAGTGTGCAAAATCAATGAAAAGTCATTGGGATGCCAAGTTTTGGAAAACTCATAGAACATGTTTTGATTGTGTTATAGAAATGGAGCATGAGGTTAGAAAGCAAGGAAAGTGGGACGAGTACGAAAAAGCCAAAATGAGTGCAAATGCAAAATCCTTCCTACAAGAGGTGAGAGCAGGATTAGAAGAATACAAAGAGACATCAGCTACTAATACTCATGTAACTGAGAAAGGGAAGATTGAAAAGTGGGAAAACCCAGATAATAAAGTTATCGCAAAAATGATTGATAACGAGATAGAGAAACTAGAAGCTGTAGTTAAAGCAGTTGGTGAAAAAAAATAACAATGAACGAAGAATCTAAAGGACTTTGGCACAATATAAGAGCTAAGCAGGCAAGGGGAGAGAAGCCAGCCCGCAAAGGCTCTAAAGCATACAAAAGCGCAGTCAAGGCTGCTAAGAAGATTAATGCAGAAGAGGTTGTGTTTAGAAGTGAGTCTTTAAGATTAGAAATCATAGAACACAACGAACCGGTCTTGTTTCAAGAAGCAGTATACAACGGACGTAAGGTTGAACTTAACAAAATCATGCAAGGTGATGTTAAAAAGTTTAAAGTATTCGTCAATGCAGGATCAAAAACAGCAGATGGAGAAATTCAAGCAAAGAAGGTCAATTTTGGACAGAAGGGCATGAAGATCAAAAAGAATAACCCAGAGAGACGAAAATCATTTAGAGCAAGACATAACTGTGATAATCCAGGACCTAACACTAAAGCTAGATATTGGAGTTGCAGAAAGTGGTGATTAAGTTAAAACCATCATATTTATATAAAACAAATAAAGAATGAAACCAATATTTCAACAATTATTAGAAGCTAAGAGTATTCTCTTAGAAGATTTTGAGGATGATGCTAAAACAATCATGGGTAAAGATCTTGCCGGAGCTGTAGCATCATTAAAAACGAAAGCATCTGATAGTGAGTTTCAACAAGGTGCTACATCTGGAAAAAGTGATGGAGCTGACGATGACGAAGAGGTATCATCAAACACACAACCAGTACCGGCAACTAAAATGTTTCCAACACAGCAAGAGATTGGATTCGGAAACAGTTTAGAAGATCTTGTAAAAGATAAATATGAACAAATTGATAACGCATTTAACAGCCCAGTAAAGATGTCATCTCCAGATGGAAAGACACCAATTCTTGTAGCTAACATAGGCGGAAGTATAGCTATACTAGATGGACACCATAGATGGTCATTATGCTTTATGATCAATCCGGATGCTGATATGTCATGTGATATCCTGAAAGGAGACTTTGATAGTGCCGAAGATGCACTTAAAGCGATGCAATTTGCAATCGCAGCAAAAGCTGGAAAGGTTGTTACTAAAGGCTTTGAAGGAAAGGACTTAATGTCAACATCAACCAAAGAGGTTGAACAATACATAAAAGACAATATTGTAGATTCAGCCATTGAGAAGTTTAAGAAATATAAACCAGAAATCTTCAAAGGAGGTGGTGATGACAAGGATGCAGTTGCAAGTTATATAGGAGAAGCACATAAGAAGATTGTAAAAATGAAAGGTCCATACACAAGACCTATTATGCCACAAGCTGGTGCATCTGGTGTAGATCAGAGTGATGTAAACAAAGCATTAGCTCAAGGAGCTATTAATTTTAATGAACCATACGTAAAAGAAGTATTCCAAAGAAGAGCTGGAATTAAAAAATAAACAGATATGAATTTAGCTAGCCTAATACCAATAAACAGAACACTTATAACAGAGAGTGAGGAAGAATCTTTACTACTAGAATACACTCGTAAATTTAGCGAAGTATGCGGAATACAACCGCTATTCAAGCATATTGGTAATAAAGATGGAGTAGAAGTTTATACTTCACAATTAGATAATATGGGTGATATGGGCATAATAGTAACAGATGCCAAATTGGTTGCCATGATTGATAAAAAACAAGCAATGATTGGCTTAGTATATACGTTGTCAGGCTTAGAAGTGCTTGATGCTACGATATGCAAGATGAAGCGTAAAAAGATGGAATATGCAAACAGCATAGAGTATATCAAATTTGACGCAGAAGATACTAAAAACTTCAATTCCAAAAATGTTAACTTTAAAAAACTTATACACATCAAATGAAAATAACAAAAGATCAAGCAATCAAATTACTGCTTAAGGAACATATACGTAGACTGTTGAAGGAGGGGGAAGCTGGTTCACCAGAAGAGCTTGAAACAGAGGAAGAGCCAGAGGTGGAGGTTGAACCAGAGGTGGAGGTTGAACCAGAGGTAGAGGTTGAACCTGAAGCAGAAGAAGAGCCTGAAGTTGATGAAGAAGGTATGAGTGAAGAATTGGACGACTTTACAGACATCTTTATAAGAAAACTAAAAGTATCACACTCAGCAGACGAAGAAGATATCATAGGTATTGTCGGTAAAATGTTTGATGCGTTTAGGTATGGAAACAGCACAAAACTTGAGATACTGAAGAGAATTAAAGAAGAAACAATCAGATGATACAATTAAAGGATGCTATCAAGAGTGCCGTAAGAGATGTAACGACCCGTCACGAATACACTGACGCAAAGTCTATGAACGAAAACAAAATGAACACAAAAACTGAATCAATCGTAAAGCGATTAAAGGAAGATAATGAATATCAAAAATTCTTCCAAGCAACTATGAAGATGTTTGGTGTAAAATCACCAAAGGAATTGAGTGATAAGAAAAAGAAAGAATTCTTCAACTATGTAGATAAAAACTACAAAGCGAAGAGCGAGTCTTAGTAACACAAACAATCCTCTAATTTTAAAGTTATGAAATTGAACAAATACCATATTATCGTATTTTTAGGCTATACAACACTAGTTGCAGTCCTTACATACTTTTTAATTAACCGCACAACCAACACAAACGATACTGGATTATCTACAGACGAACAATCTGTAGTTGATAGCTTAAACACACAAATAAGCAACCTACAGTATCAGCAAGTAGTTAGTGATAGTTTAATAATACAGTATAAAGAAGTTATTTCTCAGTTGGACTACAAGATTAATACAACAGAGAAGAGCATTAAACAAATACGAAAAAAATATGAAAGCAACTCTATTAAAGCTAGCCGTTATACTCCTAATGAGCTCGACAGCTTTTTCACAAACAGATACAACTAATAGCGACTCTACGCTTCACATACCTATTGATATAGCAAGGCAAATCGTAGCAGACTTAATACTATATGATGGGTGTAGAATAGAGTTAGATAGTACCTTAACTTTATTAGGGTTAACCAATGCTAAGATAAAAATACAATCACAGATGCTCTCAGAAAAAGAGAAGCAGTATAAGATGTGTAGAAGCCAAGTAGATGCTACAGAGCAGAAGGTCGACCTTTACTTAGAAGCAAACAAAAACCTAACAGCTAAGAATAATAGACTAAAAAGAACAACTAAGGTTTTAGGAGTAACAAGTGGAGTATCTATAGCTTTAGTTGCAATCTTACTATTAGTTAAATAATGAGCGGAACCGAAAAAGATTTAAAATCAATAATTAGAGCAGAGTATATAAAGTGTGCTACAGATCCAGTATACTTTATGAAAAAATATTGTCTAATTCAACACCCTACAAAAGGTAAAATACCATTTGCACTGTTTCCTTATCAAGAAGAGTTAACTCACGACATACAAGAAAAGGATAGAGTTATTATCTTAAAATCAAGACAGCTAGGAATATCAACACTATCTGCAGGTTATTCTTTGTGGATGATGCTCTTTCATACCGATAAGAATATACTAGTAGTAGCTATCGATCAAAACACATCTAAAAACCTTGTCACAAAGGTTAGTGTTATGTTTGAGAATTTACCTAGTTGGTTGAGTATGAAAACTACTGAAAAAAATAAACTATCACTAAGGTTAAAGAATGGGTCACAAATCAAAGCAGTAGCAAGTTCGGGAACATCTGGACGATCTGAGGCATTGTCATTGGTTATTATAGATGAAGCTGCTTTCGTTGATAATGCGGAAGAATTGTGGGCATCACTACAACAAACACTATCAACGGGTGGTAAGGGTGTTATACTGAGTACCCCAAACGGAACTGGTAACTTTTTTCATAAAATATGGACAGCTTCCGAAGAAGGACGTAATCAATTTCACACAAAAAGATTACCATGGCAGGTACACCCAGACAGAACACAAGAGTGGAGAGATAGACAAGATACTGAGTTAGGACTAAGACTAGCAGCACAAGAATGTGATTGCGACTTTTCTACCTCAGGTAATACTGTAATACATCCAGAAACTCTAACTTGGTATAAGGACACTTATATGCAAGAACCAATTGAAAAAAGAGGATTTGACAACAACTACTGGATATGGCAAATACCCAACTACACTAGAGATTATATAATAGTAGCGGATGTCGCTAGAGGAGATGGTTCAGATTACTCAGCATTTCATGTAATAGATGTAGAAAGTAGTGAGCAAGTAGCTGAGTATAAAGGACAAGTGGGTACAAAAGATTACGGTAACATGCTAGTATCAGTAGCTACCGAATACAACGATGCGCTGTTGGTTGTTGAGAATGCAAACATTGGATGGGCAACAATACAACAAATAATAGAAAGAGGTTATCAAAACCTATACTACACGCCAAAGGATATAGGGTTAGATGCTGAAAGGTATCTAGCTAGAGGAACAGATCTTCACAACAGAAAAGATCAAGTAGCAGGATTCACAATGTCCTCAAAAGTAAGACCTTTAATTATTTCGAAGACAGAGTTGTATATGAGGGAAAAAAGTTGTATAATAAGGAGTAGAAGGCTACTAGATGAGCTAGGGGTATTTATATGGAGAGGAGGTCGTGCTGAGGGACAGTATGGTTATAACGATGATTTAGTTATGAGTTTTTGTATGGGGTTATGGGTAAGAGATACAGCTTTAAAATTAAGACAAGCTGGTATTGAATTAACCAAACGTACATTAGATCACGCTAAGTCTACCGCAATATATAAATCAACTAACAATAATAGTACTTGGAAGATGAACACCACTAACGGAGATCAAGAAGATATTTCTTGGTTATTGTAGCCTATTTATATAAAACAAACAAAAATGCCAGAACAGCAAAATCCTAATTTATTTTCAAGACTAAGACGTCTCTTTAGCACTGATGTCATTATCAGGAATGTGGGAGGTGATCAATTAAAGGTAGTTGATACCGACAATATACAATCATCAGGAAATATCCAAAACAATAGTAGAGTAGATCGCTACCAGCGTATGTTTGGAACGGGACAATCTAACCTATACAATAGCGGTCAACTGCTACAAGCAACGAGAATGGAATTGTTTCGTGATTACGAAGCAATGGATACGGATAGTATAATATCATCTGCCTTAGATATATATGCAGATGAATGCACGGCTAAAGATGAGTTTGATGATACACTAACAATTGTAACAGATAACGATAAAGTACACAAAGTACTTCACAACCTATTCTACGACATACTCAATATCGAGTTTAATCTATGGCCTTGGGTTAGGAATACTCTAAAGTATGGTGACTTCTTCTTACACTTACACATATCTGAAAAATACGGAATAACGAATGTTGATCCAATATCTGCTTATGAGATTATGAGAGAGGAGGGAGTTGATCCATCAAAACCAAATGAAATAACTTTTAAGCGAGACTTAACTACTGGAATAACGACAACAAGTACGCTACATAATAGAGATAGTGAGACCTATCAAAACTATGAAATCGCTCATTTCAGATTATTAAACGATACCAACTTTTTACCATACGGTAGATCGTTATTAGAGCCTGCAAGAAAGGTTTGGAAACAGTTAACTTTGATGGAGGATGCTATGCTAATTCATAGAATTATGAGAGCTCCCGATAAGCGTATCTTTAAGATTGATATTGGAAATATTCCACCAAACGAGGTAGATGCTTTTATGGAAATGATGATTAATAAAATGCAAAAAGTGCCTTTTATTGATGAAAACACTGGAGAATACAACCTAAAGTATAACATGCAAAATATACTAGAAGACTTCTACCTACCGGTAAGGGGCACTGAATCAGGTACAACTATAGAATCAACTCCAGGATTAGCATACGATAGTATTACAGATGTTGAGTACTTAAAAAGCCGAATGCTAGGATCACTTAAAATACCTAAAGCATACTTAGGATACGATGAAGACACAACTGGAAAAGCATCATTAGCCTCTCAAGATTTCAGATTTGCAAGAACAATTGAAAGAGTGCAAAAGATAATAGTGTCTGAGTTAACTAAGATAGCAATCGTACACCTTTATGCTCAAGGATTTACTGATGAAGAGATTGTGGATTTTTCACTAAAACTTACTCCACCATCAACGTATTATGAGAGAGAGAAGTTAGAGTTGTGGACTTCAAAAGCTACTTTAGCAGGGGATTTAGTTGAAAAAAAGCTATTTAGTAGGTATTGGGCATACGAACACATATTCAATATGCAACCAGAGCAGTGGCAAGAGGAGCAAGCTAGAATAGTCGCAGATCAAAAAGAGCAGTTTAGGTTAGAACAAATATCAACAGAAGGAAACGATCCGTCAGAGACTGGGCAGTCCTTTGGAACAGCTCACGATATAGCTACACTATATAAAGGAAACGGTGGAGTACCTAAAGGGTATGATGAAACCAATCCACCCGAAGGAGGATGGGTAGGAGCAGGAAGACCCAAAGAACCAGGAACTTACGGTAAACACTCTCACCCACTAGGATGGGATCCAGCCGGACACAAACAAAACAAAGCAGCAGGAACTGGAGTATCTGAGTCACAGAATAATGGCGCACTAAGCAGGCATAAAACTATGCTTGAACAACTAGCAGCCAACATCGATAAGCCTGCAGCAGTAAAAAGCACTTTTAGACAGAAATCTGATAAAAAGGACAATCTTCTTAGCGAAGAAAACCTCTTAGACGAGTAGTAAAGTAAAAACCGAGATACTTATTATTAGGATAAACACCGTATGAAGAAATCAACACACTCAAAGATTAAGAATACTGGTATTCTTTTTGAACTACTAACTAGACAAATCACTGCAGACACTATGACTGGAGTGAAGAACTCACCAGCACTCTCAATTATAAGAGAGCATTTTGCTGCCAAAACTACCTTAGCAAGGGAATTAATGCTATATCAAACACTTCTAAACGAGTCGTTTAACACAGAAAACAAAGCAGAAACTTTACTTAACGTCACTATAAAGATGCGAAGAAAGTTGAAGGAAAGTGCTCTAAGTGATGAAAAGTATCAACTTGTAAAAGAGGTAAAAAGGCATTACAATCTAAAAGACTTTTTTAAGTCAACAATAAACAACTACTCCGTTTATGCTTCTATTTATAGGGTATTTGAAGGTTCTGGAATAGCGGATGCATCAGCTGTGGTTAGGAGTCGGTATACGATCACTGAGCATATTGTTAACAAAAAGGCAATAATCAGCGAAGATGATCATAAAGATTACATAAAAGAACCAGAAGAGATTAGAATGTTAGCTTTTAGGTTAATGCTTGAAAAATTTAACACTAAATACGAGGGTCTATCAGCAGATCAAAAAAACATATTAAGAGAGTATATCAATAACGTGAGTAATACAACATCTTTAAGAGATTTTATAATCAAAGAAAGTGTTAAATTAAAAAAAATATTACAAACCAAGATTAAATCGGTAGACGATCAAATTACTAGTATCAAGTTGACAGAGGTTAGCTCACTTTTAGATCGTAATACTAAGATCAAAAGAGTGGAAGAAAAGCACGTACACTCAATACTATTATATCACGAACTACTAAAAGAATTATAAATATGATTAGCCAACAAGAGCAGGCCGAACTTCGTGAGTTCGTTAAACAGCATTATAGCAAGTTGAAGGAAGGAAGCACTACCGCCAACATCGCTAGCTACGAAACTCCAAACGCCTTTACTGGTGATAAGAGTGATGACGGTACTCAAGCGGTAGACTTGGAGGATGAGCAATATGCTTACTCAATAGAAGCACCGAAAAAGAGAAAAAACTCTGTTAAGCTTCACGAGCTATCGTATAAAAATTATAAAGCAAACGAAGAGGTTTCTACAATTCAAAAAATAAATAAAAACATATTAGAAGCTAGTAAACGTATTAGAGAGGTTAATCGTATGTTAGATCATAGCACTAAGCTCAAAACTGAGTCAAAACTAACTGACGACATTCATTGGAAAAAGACTAACGAAGCATTGAGAAAGATGCACGAAAGAGTATCAGCTTTATCAGAAAAAGCAAACTTGTTATACAATTTACAAGAAGCAACTGCACAGCAAGCGGAAAAAGACTTATTAGCACTGCTAAATAGTATGGGATCTACCGCTTTTAAACAATTAGGACCAAACGATATTGATCACAATCCGGTAGGAGCTGATCACTTTGAGTTTGATATTATGCTTAACGGAGAACCAATTGCAATTGATTGGGATAAAGGAAACCTAATATACCAAGATTATAGCGAAGAAAGGTTGTTAGGAAATATTAATAATCCTGAAGAAGTTATTGCTAATATCCAAAAACACATAAAACTATGAGCAAGAGAATCTTAATAGACTATATCGGATCAATAAACGTATCACCACAACAAATTAACGAATCGTTAAAGGATAACAATGGTAAGTTAATTGTCTCCGGAGTTATGCAGAGAGCTAGCTCTAACAATGATACTAACTTTAACCAGAACGGAAGAAGTTACCCATTACCCATACTAAAAAAAGAGTGTGAGACTTATAAAGATACTTTCGTAAAAGAACGAAGAGCATTAGGAGAGTTAGATCATCCTGACTCGCAAGTAGTTAATCTTGCAAACGTATCGCATAACATACTCGACTTATGGTGGCAAGGGAATGATTTGATGGGAAAGTTAGAAATACTCTCAACACCATCAGGCAACATAGCAAAGGAGTTATTAAAGTCTGGTATCAGGTTAGGAATAAGCTCAAGAGGAATGGGTTCTGTAAAAGAACTAGGAGAAGGAAAGGTAGAAGTTCAAGATGACTTTGAAATAGTTTGTTGGGACTTGGTAAGTAATCCATCAACCCAAGGAGCATTTATGTCACCTTCATTAAACGAGAGTGTACAAGGAAAAGTAGACAACAAGTATACAAAAATAAACTCACTAGTTAGTGAGATTATAACAGCAATGCAATAATATGAAAAATATAATACTAAAACAACTACACGAAGCTATCAACCCATCAGAGGGTAAAAGCAGAATGAACTTGAGTGAGAAGACTCAGGTACTAGAGCAGATCAAAGGATACCAATCCTTAGGCGAAGTTATTTATAGAAGCGAAGGATTAAAGGAAGCAGCACAAAAGTTGTCTGAACTTATTGAGAACGCAGAAAGAGTAGCTCTACAAGAAACCGAAGAATGGTTTGATGAAGTTACGGTAAAACGTAACATGAAGGAGTTGGTGAATAACAACAAAGAGTTTGGTAAAACAGTACAAGAGATAACAAAACTACAACAAAGAGTGGAGTCACTTTATGAGGAGATTGGTAACAACTTATCCAGATACTATGAAATTGGCAATTAAAAAGCAAGACATTATAAAGCTAACTGAAGAAGTGTTCTCAGAATACGCTATACTCAACGAAAACCCATTCGCAGATGCTGAGGGGAAGGATGGTGAAGCAGAACCAGCCGAAGATGGGGATAAAGAAGAAGAGAAGGATAAACCATCAGAAAAGGGTGCAGACAGTTTAACAGTTAAGTTCGAACCGTCAAATGTTAAGAAATACAACAGCAACACTGACTGGAGAAGCGGAGAAGGAGTGGTAAAGAGTATCACAAAAAAAGGGATAGAAGTAGAGGTAGACGGAGCAATGGTTGTTGTGAACTTTGACGACTTATTGGAGTCTGTGAAATCATACTACAAAAAAAAAGATCTTAGAGAAGAGGACGAAAAGTTAAGCCCAGAAGATGATCAGGAAATAAAAGACTTAGATCAAGCTATGGGATCCTCCCTAAAAGCAATGGCTGCAGCCTTTGATACAGACATCGAAGATGTAAAAGCTGAAGTAGATGAACTACCAGAAAAACCTATTAACGAGGCTATTGGAACAGTAGCTGTAATAGGTATGTTATTAGCTGCACCTAAGGTTGTTGAGCTTATCACAAAAGGTATGAGTAAACTTATAAAGCTCTTTAAAAAGGTTATGCCAAAGAGTGGAGCAAAGACAGACGATGACAAGAAAGACACAGCAGCTAAGATTATCGAGTTTACCCATAAATGGCATAAAATGTATATTAAGGGAGTAAAGGGATTGCTTAAGATATCAGGACTATTCAGGAAAGCGGGGATAACAGACCCAGCAGCACAAGAAAAAACAGCAAAAGTTGTATACTACACAATAGTAGCAGGATTAGCAGTTTATAGTGGAATTGGAGCAATAAGCGCTTTCAAAGATGCAGCTTCAATCGCACCTCATGCAAGTTCTTTTGAGATAGGAACTCTAGAAGCAGTGATGGCTGCTATTAAGTCAGGAGAAGTAGTAGAGTTTATGGGAGAGCTTGGACTAATAGCTGCAGAAGGTTAGAGCATTAAGAATTTAATAAAAGCAAATTAAGTCCACAAAAAGTGGGCTTTTGCTTTTTTTGGTGTATATATATTACTATAATACGCTATCCTTATATGGCGTCCTAAAAAACAATTTATTCTAATTGCAACTCTAATAGTTGTAGGACGTTCAAAAAAAATCAAAAATGAACAAATTATTAAAAGAAGTAGTAGCTGAAGCTAAAGCTGTGCGTGAAACAGCCCTAGCCAATGCGAAGATCGCTTTGGAAGAGGCATTCGCTCCTAAACTTCAATCTATGATATCTCACAAAATTAAAGAAGAGATGGAAGAGGAAGATGTGATGGAGATGGATTATGAAGAAGAGGAAATGGAAATGAACATGGAAGGTGAAGGCGGTGAGCCTGAAGTAGAAGTTGACATTGAAATGGAACCAGAAACTGAAGAAATGCCAGCTGAAGAAGAAGCTCCTGCTGAAGAAGAAATGCCAGCCGAAGAAGAAGAGATGGAAATGTCTGACGAAGAGTTAGAAGAAATCCTTAGAGAATTGGATGGTGATGAAGATGAAATGATGGAAATGGACTCTGAAGAAGAGACTATGGAAGGAATGAAATCTGAAGAAGAAATGGAAATGGAAGGGATGTCATCTGAAGAAGATGATATGACAGAAATGGAAATGGAAGATGAAGAAGAAATCGACTTAGAAGAAATCATCAAAGCACTTCGAGAAGAAGAAGGTGAAGAAGAGAAAATGGAAGAAGAAGAATCTAAAGAAGATGAATTAGAGGAAGCTTATGAAGTAATCAAATTTTTACGTTCTAAACTTAACGAAGTAAACTTACTTAACGCAAAGTTGTTATTTGTTAACAAGTTGTTTAAGAAAGCTGAATTGAGTGAATCTAAGAAAATCAAGATCATCGAAACTTTTGACAGAGTTAGGAATGTAAGAGAAGCTAAATTAGTATACGCTAGCTTGGCAGAGAATATCTCTTCTACTCCAGTTAAAAGAAAAGTTACTAAGAAAAGAAACGTAAGCATAACTGAAGGATTAGCTTCAGCTCCTACTAGAGGAACTAAGAAGCCTATCGTAGAGAATAACGCTTACAGCCGTTTCACAGAGTTAATAAACTACAATAAATAAATTTAAAAATTAAAAAAAACCAAAAAAACATGAATCTTTTTGAAAACATGGGAGAGGTTAATAGAGGTAACGAAAGTAAGTCTCTTATCTCCAAGTGGTCCAAAACGGGCCTATTAGAGGGCATGAGTGACAAGAATGAAACGTCTACAATGGCGGTGCTTCTTGAAAATCAAGCTAAACAATTACTAAAAGAAGGATCAGCTACAACAGCTGGTACATCTGGTGCTGGATATGAGCAGTGGACAGGAGTTGCTTTGCCATTGATCAGACGTGTATACGCTGAGATCGCAGCAAAGGAATTTGTCTCTGTACAGCCAATGAACTTGCCTTCAGGGCTAGTATTCTATTTGGATTTCAAATATGCGAATGACAAAAACCCATTC
>TARA_R110000803_G_scaffold59519_2_pt1 | contig 13892 bp, 14 predicted proteins | sample TARA_R110000803 | Tara Oceans TARA_R110000803 (sample SAMEA4397772) | marine metagenome | biome: Polar Biome; feature: [SRF] surface water layer (ENVO:00010504); material: water (ENVO:00002006), including particulate matter (ENVO:01000060) such as... | depth 5 m | reverse complement strand
TATATGGAAATATTCTATAATGAAAATAAACAATTATTTAAGTCACTAAAAAAGATCATTATGGAATGCGACTGTCCTGATAAATGTGATTATGATTATTTATTAAAAGAGTGGGCGACTATGGGATTTACCGTTGAAGATCATGTTATAGAATATGGTTTACATTTCTTTGTATTAATTAAAAAATAAAAATATATAGTATAAATATAATGAGTAAGAAACTTAAAATCCTAAAGGTTGTCGAACCTCCTAATGAAAAGATAAAACCTCTTCACCCAAACTTACCTGCTCCACCGTCATGTGTACTTCTAGTCATGCCGACCAAATCCGGGAAGAGTACAATCATAAGCAATATGCTTTTAAATAAAGCGTTTTATGGTCAGGACTTTTTTGATAATGTTAAGATTATTAGTAATACAATTAATAACGATCAGACGAGTAGATTTTTAAAAAAAGCATTTGACTGTGAAGACCATTATGACGATAAAATGATTCATGATTTAATAAAGTCTCAGTCTCAGTATGCACGTGAGGATATGCCCTCAGTATGTTTAGTTCTAGACGACTGCTTAGGAGAAAAGACAACAGCATTAAATAATATTAGTAGCCGATACCGCCATAGCAATATTCAGCTCCTTATGATTTCGACTCAGCTATTCAGGAAGGTAAGTCCTACTATTCGGGCAAATGCTAATTGGATACTAGTCGGTAGATTACAGAATGAAGGAGAACTAGAGAAACTCTCGGACGAGTACTCTTCTATGTTTGGTGGAGATAAGAACTTCCGGGAATTATATAAACAGGCTACTAAAAAGAAATATAATTTTATGACTTTAAACCTGAGTGAAAACCCGGCTGAAATCTTCATTAACTTTGACACTAAGATATATCCTTTAACAACTGAGAAAGAAAGTGAAAGCGACGAAGATTAATTATTAGTATTTATTTATTACATTAAAATAATATATATTAAATATTATAAATATGGATTTCGTAAGCGCGGACCGTTCTGGAGAAGCAGAGTTTAACTCACAATTAAAAGATTTCAACATAGGTGTAGCGAACACAAACCTACAGATACAGAGTGATATAGATACTATCAAGGAGAAAGCGAAGGCGGATAAAGGAGACGTAGATAGTGGTGAAACAGGAATACAGATAAAAGACGCCGTATCAACTGGGACTGCGGTAGCGGGTGCGACTGCTACATTAAAGAGAGCAGTAGATTATGATCCTGAGGCTGGAAAGGCTACCTTAAAGAGAGCAGGTGGTGTAGCAGAGGAAGCGGGTCAAGGTGTAGAGGGTGAAGCAGCTGGGGGGGAAGCAGCTGAGAGTGCTATCGCAGTACCCAGGGCAAGCGAGCCTGTAGACGCTTCAGTTGAAGTCGCGGCAGCAGGTGAAGGAGCAGAGGAAGTAGGTGAAGCAGCTGGGGGTGCTGGAGAATTAGCGTCAACCGCATTAAGGACTGCCCGTGCGACAGCAGGTGCAGCAGAGGTACCAACGGGTTTCTTAAAAGGAGCTGGAGGTGCTTTATTAAAGGGAGGCGCGGGTACTGTATTAAAAGGAGTTGGAGCATTAGGGTCGATTGGAACTTTAGGAATGGATATAGCGTCTGATACTGGTGGAGGGTGGAAGGCTAAGTCTACTGCGGATAAATGGGGTAATGTTTTTGGAATCGCTGGTTCGGCTATGGATTTAGTAGGACTAGGTCTGGAAGCTACACCACTAGCTCCACTAGGTTTAGGATTACAGGTAGTAGGAACAGGATTTCAATTAGGTGCAGGATTAGAAAGTGAAATATCAAGTGAGAGTCGCGTTGACCCAGCTAAAGGAGCAATAGACACACAGGCAGGAAAAGATATAGCAGCAATTGATAAACCTTTGTCTGATATTCAGGGTGTATCCCTTGCCGGTACGGGTGGTCTGGCTGTAGCTCGTCAGCAACAATAGATAATTTATTATTTTTCATAATTTTTTTTTAGTTTATTTATTTTATATTAATACTAGTATAAATAAGAATGTCGTCTTTCTGGAAAGCAGAAGGAAAAATTCCAATCGAACAAACTTCAAAAGCAGTTAGTGTATTAAATGGTTTAGATTTCTCGGGTGGCCAGGAGCTTAGAATTAAAGTCCCGCCAACCACTAAATTTATTAAACCAGACGAATGTTATCTCCAAGGAGATTTCAAGATCAGCATGGATACGAGTGGGGCTACGGATTATCCTACTCTTCTACAGCTCGACGAACGCCTCGGCGGTCAGTCACTTATCCGTGAAATCTCTATCTATTCTTCTGCGGAAAAAGGATCTGTTCTTCTAGAGCAGATTAGTAATTACAATACCATGGTTTCGGTAATGCGTGATTATGATACTAATGATACTGATAAACGTAAGCGCGCCATGACTGAGGGAGCGACTATCTGGATACCGCAGACCCGTGGTACCCTTGGTACAACTCGCTCAGAAGCAGCGAACTGTACCGCGACTAATCCGTATTTCCAGCAGGTCGTTAATGGGTCCGGTAATAAAGTTGCTGTTTTCGATAGCGACAGTTTTACTACATGTAAACTCTGCCTCCCCTTAGAAACAGGCATTTTCCGAAATAATAAAGTATGGGTAAATATGCTAACTGGTTTAGAAATTGTTATTACTCTTGAGGACGCTGAGAGGTGTGTTAGACCACTCGACAGCACCCTTCGTAATCGCAGACTTAAACTAAATCCCGTATTCCATTCTCTTAACGGTTCGACCGTACCGGACACGTGGTTGAACGGATCCGCCTCGGATAGGTTCTATATTAAGAAGGATAATACTAACCTAACTCCTGCTCTGTGTCCTTTTGTTGTTGGCGAAAAAATCAACTTTGTATCCCCGACAAATGCAAGTGCTTCTGCCTTTTCCGCTGGTGCTGAGATTCTATCAATTAATGCTTCTTCTACAGCAGACGGAGGGGACGGTCTCTTAGAAGTTGTTCTAACGGCTAGTATTACACTAACAAGTGCTACTGCTGTCGCCGAAGGGTGGTACGTGTATTCTGACAGTATTGCTGATAGCGCTGGTCTCTATAAACCAACTTATAGTTTCTCAAATGTTGAGCTCGTAGTTCAAGAGGTAGATATGGGGAGCACATATGTTTCTGACGTATTAGGTTCTATGAAAGAGAAAGGAGTTATTGTCCACGACGTTCTCTCTGCTCAGAATTACAGATACTCTCAGTCTTCGACGGATACGGTTGCTAATATTAGACTCCCCCTTACTAATGCTCGCGGCAAATCTATTATTTGTGTTCCTACTGATAGTACTACTTACACCGCCAAACAGCGCCTCTCGTGTACTGATACATATGAAACTATCTCCACCGCAGATCTCACACTTAATTCCGCAGACCAGTTCCGGGGAGTTAGTGATCATATTACAGATTATCAGTTTATTTATGACGGTCGCCTACAGCCTTCGCGTCCTGTCCGCTGTTCTAAAACGTCCAGCGATATTTCCATAGACGCCCAGCCTCTTATTGAAACTACTAAGGCACTCGTCCAAGCTGATATCTCTGCTAAATCATTAGCGTCATTTAATTCTAACTTCTGTGTATCTCGCGCCCTCGCACTGAATAAAGGTGTTTATGATACTCGTAATAAAGACTTTAATCTTCAAGTTAACTATCAGGAGACTACGGCGCCAACTAAAAATAAATTATGGAATAATTACATTTTCCATTTACGTAGAATAAATATTCGTCAGGATAGTATTTCGGTTGAATATTAAGCAAATCATTTTTATCTTTTTTTATTAATCTATTTAATAAATATTTTATATTTTAAATAGTATAAAATATGAGTAATCGTTATCTAGAAATCCAGCCAACCAATTCAAATGCTTCCTTTTCGTATAATGAGGGCCGACCAATTATTACTTTCCAAATCTCCGAACAGGAAGCATTACTGCTCCCTCGCTCGGTTCGATTTGTTGGTCAGTTCAATGCCTACAAAAATCAGGCGAGAGACACAGACGATACCGACCGCCTAGCTATGGATAGTCGGCTGGGTGTATGGTCGATCATTGATCAGTTAGTTATTAGCTCGGTTCGCTCTAAACAGTCGATTGAGCACTTGAGACACGCGAATAGATTCTATTCGACATTCTTTCCGAGTACCTCGGACGAGAAACATTTAATTGGAGCATTCGGAGAAACTGGTCTAACCCTACCCTCGACGGACGGCCAGCGGACTTCAGTTATTGAGGAGAGTTCTGCTACTGCTTCTAATAACGCAAATGAGTTCTGTATTCACCTCCCGTCTGGCCTACTTTCCGGAACTTCCGCGATTCCTCTATCAGCAACGTCGGGTGTTGGTGGTCTAGAAATATCCATTCACCTATCTCCAAGCTCAGCGGTTCTATTTGATAAAAATGGTGACGCGTCCGCCGCGGGTTTACTCAATGCTTTTTATGAAGTATTTAACTGTAAATTAATCTGTGAGGTTCATGATCCTTCTCCTCAGGATATGCCCAAAACAACTGGAGGTCAGCTTGAATACAACTCCTTCTCTGGATACTACCAGACGATTAACAGCACCAACGCTGATATCAATTTCTCCCTCGGTCTATCGCGGGTTAAAGGTGTTTTCATGAATTTCATTCCTTCGTCGTATCTCAATAACCTTAACCAAAACTCCATGGCGACACTCATTCCTACTCGGGCGACGGGGCAAATTGCTGATCTATCTCAGGTAGTATTTACCAAAGGAGGAATGCGGTATCCACTCGACTACAACGTCGATACGGCATATAAACAGGATAACACTCAGCAGCAGGTAGATCCTCAGGTATATCGTAATGGGCTTAACGCAGTCATTCCATTTAACGCTGTCTCGCATTCCCTCATTTCGCCGATTAACTCGAATAAGGATTGGACTACAAATGGCAATTCTGTCCTAGAGGGCGGCGTAAATTACAACATTGGGGTGGCATATGATACGGTTGGCTCGGAAGGAGCTAACTTCATGAATCAGGCGTGGGGAGTTCAAATGGATATTGGTCTCACAGACAATAACCCTGTATCGGCGTTTATCTTTGTAAATGCGAAACAGACAATCTTATTCTCGGCTGGTCAAATTCAAGTCCTACAATAATTAAATAATTAATTAATTAATTAATAATTAATTTGAAATTGATATTGGTAATATAATACCACTATTAAAATATAAATTAATAATATAATTTAAAATCATATATAACCAATCTAATATGGATACTATCGTCAAAGAATTAATTACTACCAAGGTTAAGAAATATAATATCAAAAAAATGTTAAAGAAATATGAAAAGATTGTCGAGGATCAGATTGAAGCTGGTGATATAAATGCCGAGCCAACTAATAACCTCCACATAATGTATTCTAAAGCATTAAAATATTATTATCAAAATCAAATTCTTAGGAAAGAAAACCAGGAATTAAAACAAGAGCTAGAGAAATATAAATCTGAGGAATATCAATTGGTATCATATTACCAGTCCAAAAAATAGAAATTTATAAAATCTCGAATTTAATATTAATTTTGAATTTATGATATCATATATTACCAATATATAATATATATTATATTCTATACTTTTTAGTTAACAATTTATTTAATTATTTTTTTATGTTTATTAAGTTATAAATATAAAAATGTCCAAAATGAAATTTACTCAGTCTGATATTCCTTCATTCCTTCAATCTGCTGGCGCCGAAATGGTTGACCAGGAACAGCGTATTGACACGATTATTCATGAGCCCGTGGTTGTCAGTGATACTTTCATTCGATTTGAAATGCAATCCTCAGGTCTACTTAATCCAAAATCTCGCATTACCTTTGCTATGGATACTGCGGTAGATTCTTTCTACCCTTTGAATGTAGGTGTCGGCTCTCTTATCCAACGCGCGACTCTCCGCATTGGCGGCAAGACTATTTGTGAAGTTGAGGATTGGTCGCATTACTTTGCTTACAAATCTATGTTTGTAGACCAGGAAGTTAATAAGCAACGCGAGCAGTTTAACTCGGGTCGGTGTATGAGTAACTCTGTAGAATACGACGACGATACTCTCGTCTCTGATTCCATTGGAATGGATCTGGGTGTAGAACCTATAAACGAAGCGGACCCCACGGATACTAATACTGCCCTACTACCTTTCCAGAATCTCGCGAATAGCGGTGTTTTCTCTCTAACTCTAGATCAGCTCGTACCGTGCCTAGCTGGTGTTCAGCTTCCGTTATTTATGCTAAAAGAAAGTGTCCAACTGGAACTAACCCTATCGTCGGCGATAGGCAAACGTGTCTGCCTCCCTGCCTCTGCGTCGGGTTCGGTCGCAGCTGCTTTCCCGATCGACCAGAGTGAGGTTCGTATGATTGCGGACTATACCTTCCTAGACGGTGACGCAATGAATGCTTTCGCTGCGGCAAATAAAGATTTCGAATACACTTTCCTCGAACCCCGTCTAACTAAAACGACTCTAGCTGACGCGGCTGCTTGGGGCAATCAGATTCGAAATGTTGGAGGGGCTGGTCGCCGTGTTCCTAAAATGTTTGTTATGGTTACTTCAGATAAAATGGGTGTTAATGGTTCTGCGGCACCTACTGCGGGTCTTAACCCGCTTACACTCCTTAATGAATATCGCGGAATTGCTCCCTACTCTGGCTCGGAGGCTGACGGAGAATATGGTCAGGTAATTGCTAATATTAAAAAGAATGACGGATTTATCTTTCCAATTGATCGTTCTAATTCGGCACTTCATTACCACGGAATCCAGCAGACCGAAGGCGCGGTCCCTCACATTACGAGGACCCAATATGCTCGCCAGGGTAATTCCCTGAGTTTGTCTAAATTTCAGAGTAGAACACTTTCCGACGACAACGAAATGTCTGGCCAGTTCTTTGCCCTAGCTTTCCGCTTCCCTGACGGACAGCGGGTTGATAGTCGTGGTCTGGAAATGCACCTGAAATATTCTGGAAAGAATACTTTAGAAGCTCCGTTTGTACAGCGCACGTACATTGAAATGGAGAAACGGTTTATTATTAAGGACGGTATTGTTGATTCTGTTTATGAGTAATTTAATTTAATTTAATTTAAAAATAAAAAATCTTATATAATATATATAATGGATAAAGAAACACTATCTAGCCTAATAAGTAAATCTCGACCTAATGCTAAGGAAAGCACTATTAAAATGTATACTGCTAACCTAATGAAGTTAATGAAAATGTTTGACTCTGATAATTTAAAGTTTTTAGATAAGCCAGAAGCCGTCGAAGATAAACTGAAAGAATTACACTTTACAACTCGGCGGAATTACATGAACGCTATAGCCGTATATTTACTAGCTACAGAAGGTAAGGATAGTGAATTAGCAGAAAAATATGCTGAAATCCGTGAAGGATACAATCAGACCTACCAGGATAATCAGGCTACAGGTGTGATTTCAGACAAACAGAAGGCCTCATTCGTTCCTATTGAAGAGGTTAATAAAATGATTGCTACAATGGCGAAGGAGATCAAGGATAGGAAATTAAAAACCAAAGAGGAAATCACTATGAAAGACAAAGCATTAATTCAGGTATATATATTATTCTCCATTTATACGCGATTACCTCTTCGAAATGATTTGGCTGGTATGGAGGTTATTAATAAGCGTGCTTATAATAAACTCAGTAAAGAACAAAAGCAAGAAACGAATTATCTAGTGATTAATAAAAATACTATGTTTATGGTTTTGAATAAATATAAAACGAGTTCTAAGTATGACGAACTTAAGATAGATATTCCAAAGGATCTAGAGAAACTATTAAGGCAATATATTCGTATGAATGGTATGGGTGTAATGTTTAAATCAGGTACGGGTAAACCTCTAACGAGGAATGCCCTTACCCAGCTACTATTAAAGACGTCACAAAAATATATGGGCAAATCAATCAGCACCACAATGCTTCGTAAAATTTATTTAAGTTCTAAGTATGCTGACGTTAAAGACGATATGGCGAACGACGCCAAGGTAATGGGTCATAGTGTTGAAATGGGACAGTCGGTATATGTCAAGAAACCACAGGAGGAGACAGCAGAGAAGGAGGAGGAGAAGGTGGAGGAGTAATCATTATTTTTTCATATTCATTTATTTTTTTATTCAATATAATAATTTCTTCAGATTGTTTAATATTATCGGATCTCAAGGCTTCGATAATATTCCCAAGTCGTTTGATATCGTCTTTATAAATAATAATATTAATATCTTCCGTGTCCATATATATATTTATATATGATATTCTATCCTTAAATATTGATAATATATACTTAAAAATAAAATATACTATATATATAATGTGGAACATTTTGGAAGATTTACCATTTGGAAAAAATCGTGAAAAATTAGTTGTAAGCTACCTAAATGAAAATATATATTTCGAAGATAAAATGAGACTATATTCTAATCCAGGAAGTCAAGTTGATTTTAGAAATAGCAAAATTATTGGAGAACTTAAAAGCCGAACATGTATACACACAACATATCCAGAAACATTTTTCGGATACAATAAAATTAAATATCTAAAAGAATTAAATGATAGCCGCGATTGGAAATTCTATTTTCTATTTACAGACGGATTATATGAGTGGACTTATAAGAAGGGAGAATATAGGGTAGACCATTTCGAGCACCAGGAACGGGGACTAACTGATCAAGTATATGTCCCATATAAATATTTAAAATTAATTACCGAGGAAATCAATACAAATACCAGATTACCACCGGGATATGAAAAATGGCTTTAATCAAAATATAAAGTGAATTTTCCCTGCTTAACAATTAACCCATAATAATTCTTGACTTTTTTTTTACTTTTTAATTCCAAATCCTTTTTAACACGATTGGATATAATAGGTTCTATTTTATCTATTACATTAGGATTTTTATTAAATAATCTAATTGCTCTGCGAACCGACGGAATATCGGCATGAATTGCTATATCTCTTAATTGAATATCTAATTCCTCGAAGTCGTTAAATATACTACGGTCAATCAGATATCCATTATTACAATAGACGATAACTTCTTTACAGAATTTCATTACTTTGTTTTTTTCCTTTACGGATAGTATCTTAGTAGGATTTTTATTTGTTAGATACGTTTTAAGTTCTTCGAGATTGTTAATAGCAAATAGTTCATTGTCTGTTGGGATATCCTCGATACAACATAACTCGTCCCATAGCTTCATTGATAATGTGGCTTTGTCCATAGTGTTATAATTAGGGATATCGATATTAAACGTTCTGATAATTTCGATCATATCGCATTTTGAAAATGTTTTATTAATCATATATATAATATTAATATATATTAATTATTAAATATATACAAAAAATGTTGACAGCACCAGAATTACTCACGTTAATTAAAGCACATAATATATTAAGTAAAATTAAAGTACCTGCGAAAGCTAGGAAAGACGCAGACGCATTAGAGAAAATAATTAATGGAGCTAATTATACAGTTGATCATAATAAGAAAGTTATCAAGCCTCTCGTTAAAAGAGGAAAACAATTAACCTTAAAGACAGCAGAGGAATTAACTAAACCGAAACCAAAGAAAGAACAGACCACCGAACAGAAAGACAAGAAGTCTATGACTGAGAAAACGAATGTGATTAAGTTTATATTAGCAAATAAAGAAATATTAAATGAGCCAGAAATTCTAAAGCTTCATAAGGGATTAAAGTGATTTGGTTTTAATATCATAACACGTCTCACATATTTTATAACCATACCACTTACACCATATATCTATCTTCCATAATTCCGAGTTTAACTTTCTTTCTTTACACCAATTACATTTGCTTGTACTAGCGCAATACATTTATATTAATAAATATATTACTTTCGTTTACAGATTAGATAACCATTCATATCGTCATTCTGAATTACATTTAATCTCAATAGCGCACACAGGCTTGAAATAAATAAAATATGTTCTCTTCTGGTTATCCGTTCCTTATTATGTTTTTTTCGATATATTAGATTACAAAAACTTCTATATGCTGTTATCTGATTCATAATTGGTATTCCTTTAGTTTCCATTATTAAATGATCACCTTGATATAAATAATTCTCTTCAGTATGTATATCGCTAAGAGGAAAGCCAGAGATTAACATTCCGAGATAATAAAAACACATAGAGCCATATTTCCCTTGATATATCATGATTATACTTAATAATACATATTAAATATCCTTTAAATCTTAATTTATTAGTAATATATGCCTTTTAATCTTAAATAATGACTATAAATGGGCTTAAAGAGGCATAAATTAAGGCATTTAAAGGCATAAATTACGTAATTTATTGGTCTTTAAGTAGTATTTAATGCTTATTTATGTCTAAAAAGGGTATAATATAAGATTAAAGGGGTATTTTAATGATATAATAGGTATAAAGTTAGATTAAACAACAGAACAGAAGCCATTCATTGAAGGATTCGTATAATTATTCTCGTTGTCGCTATCTTCTTGGTCTTCGTCTGTCGAAGACACGGCGTCCTCTCCCGATTCGCTTTCGCTATCTGTCTGTGGATCATAGTCAGCATAATCATTTAGTTTCATATCTTCCTGGATCTGTCGCAGTACCTTAATCATTTCCGTATCTCCCCGCATAGCATAAAAGCAAATGATCTCTTCAATAATCATTTATAATTATATTTATATTATATATTTATATATTAAATATTTAATTTTAATAAATATAAATATGGGCAGGGCTCGTAAATATCTAGACAACCCATTTGATTTGAATACTGATAGATCATTATATAATAGTTATAATTATTATACTAAAAATTATCCGGAAAGATCGAGGGAAGATATATTAAATAGAGTTATAAGTACACGAATCAATGACGCCGCCCCATTCTTTATAAATGATACGGCACAACATAATATTAGTATATATACGCCACCGATTGGAAATGTAATTCATGAAGATATCAATTATATTTATTACGACGATTGTATCTGGAGTAAAGCTACGAGTAAAAAAATTAATCCAAGAGTTTATCCGCGACAGAAATGTTTGAAGTGTCTTATATTTACACCCGATAAAAGTGCGAAAATAACTTATACGATAGGAACAATTCCATTGGTAATATAGAACCACGCCCAAAAATAGGAATTTACAATATCTTGAATTTCCAATATGTTTTCGATTTATAATATCATATATTACTAATTTATATAATCATATATTACCAATATTAATGTCCTCCATTCTCTAAACTCTCACAAAATGTTTCCCATACCCTGACGCATTGATTCAGATCTGGGCACCAGGTATACCCACAAGAAACACAGCAGCCATTATTATCATATGGACTCTTAACCATATATATTAAAATTGCTTGTAGTATTATATTCATTATAGTATATAATATATTTTATTTTTTGAGACTTTTTAATAATTGTTGTGCTAAGTCCAATTGATTAACTACTTGTGATTTGATTTTATATATAACAGCACTATCGCCATTGACTTTACTGAATGTCTGATCAGGGTCGTGAATACTCGTGGTGATATTCGTGATTGTCTTTTCTTTAGTAATAGTAAATTCATAATCCTCCTCTGAGGTAAAGTAGAAGTCCCCTCCTGAGTATTGCTTAGAACAGATATTCATAACCGGTAAAAGATTATTACTACTCTGTCCACCTATGTAATGTGGCTTATCTATGATATCACTTCTAATACAGTAATATGGTCTTAACATTTTTCTCGGAAGGTTAACAGCATTCAATTTTATGCTCTCTGTCTTCTGTGTAATCGCTGGTAAGAATGTAGGTTCATGTGTACTCGACCCTTGACCGCTATGTAAATATGAACTCGTCGGGATCTGTGTAGTAAAGTATACTGATCCGAATTGATTGACGATATAATTTCTAGTATCTGAAGAAACTATATCACTATTCGTCGTTGGTATATTTAAATTATTTTTATTATTATTAATAACTCTGGTTAATCTATTATTAGCTGAACTCTCTGTAAAATTAAACTGGTCGTATGAAAATCCTAATATTCCCCATAGCCCAGTATCCCACGTTTCTCTATCATATCCAAAATCACTTATATATATTCCAGACATACTATCGAATACAGACCACGCCTGTATATTTCTATTATACTCAGATATAGTCCGCTCAGTTAGTGAGCCAGCGCCTCCGTAATTATACGTGATAGCCGGGTCATAAGATAGATTGTATGGTCGCATATCTGGTGTGAATGTATATGGATTAATTCTTTTGTTAATTTTATAAACTATATCTCCTCCGTTTGCTGTGTTATCTGGAACTACTGGACTTACACCCGAACCATTATCCCCTGCACTAATCCACGACTGACCCGATAATTCCGGTGTGTGTAATGAGCTAAAATAAAATCTACTATTATCTGGATCATAACCAAACTCAGGATTATTAGTTCCTACATATTGAAGTCGTAATAGTTTAGACATAGATAATCCGGCGACTTTTTCCTGATTTGAACTACCGATCCCCCACGCATTAGCAAGTGGTAGATCTGAAGGAAGTCTTCCATTATATCCCATAACCGCAGCATTTCCATAAGCGTTAAAATGATAATCATATCCTATCGGTGTATCTGCTACTATTGCGTCGTCTTGAAATAATCCTACATTTATACCACCCAATAATTCTGGGTGAAGTTCTATAAAGGATCCAGAGGCGTTAGTCCACTTCGTTGCGAAACCATAACTTAGGTTCGTAATATTTGAGCCGTCTGTACCTATATCCTCATTTGCTTTATCAAAATAAAAGAATAAAGGTCTAGAAGAATTATTCGTTAGACTACCACTGACCTGTACATTATCCCCTCCTAAATATGTAAATGTTCCTGATATCTGAGAAGTCATATGAATAAACCTACAATTATCTGACGACATTTTAACTCCGCTATATGGAGGCATTATTGTTTGTGCGTTATTATTATCAAATAAATCGGGGTAGAGTTTCTGAGCTTTAAAGAATGCTTGTAATTCTTGTAGTTTCGCTTCTGTAAATGGTATATCAGTCTGTATCGTATCAGTTGTTCGGTTCGCTATATCTACCGCTGTAAGAACCTTAAACTCCGATACTCCTGGTCCTGTATTTATTAACTGTCCTAATTCCCTTAGTTCGGGTCTCTTTACATAGATATTATAATAGTTAGACCAATATTCCCATGCGTAATCTTTGTCGGCGGCGGCGCCTCCACGGGCTCCATAAAAAGCATTCCACGCTTCATAAGAAGTCGATAGATCTGTTCCACATATCTGAGGTTTTAAAGTATTCGTTGTATAATAAACACTCAAGTCTCTCACCACACCTTCATATTTTACTTTAAATACATTTGGTTCACTGGCTTCTTTTAATTGATTAGTTATACTTTCGCTTATACTTTCCTGAGAATTAAACCCAGACTTCACGCTTATTTTTACTGGGTCTTTAAAAATATAATATTTAGAACCATGAATATAATCCGCGGTTGGTGGATATCCATTCTCTATAGTACTCGCATTTAAATGGTCGATTGTCTTGCGTCTTAACTTTAAAGTCCCTCCGCGTTTCATAAGTGTAAATCTACTACAATCATTTTTTAATTTATAAAATCCAGTTAAAACCGCCGCTTCTGAATCCGAGCTATTATCATACCAGTAATAATCGTCACTCGGAAATTGTCCTCCTATTTCTGGGTGATAAGTTAATCCAGAAGTTATACTATCTATATCTGTCCACATAGAGGCATTGTTTGCCGAAAAACCATTAGGTGTTATAAACCTTCTAGGAAGTGAAACATAACCACTGTCTCCAGCTGTATTTAGATAATATTGA
>TARA_R110000803_G_scaffold46198_16_pt1 | contig 13913 bp, 18 predicted proteins | sample TARA_R110000803 | Tara Oceans TARA_R110000803 (sample SAMEA4397772) | marine metagenome | biome: Polar Biome; feature: [SRF] surface water layer (ENVO:00010504); material: water (ENVO:00002006), including particulate matter (ENVO:01000060) such as... | depth 5 m | reverse complement strand
GACGATCAAGTCTAAAAATAAAGATCTTATAAATATTTGCTATGAAAACATTTAAATTTCTAAAAGAAGCAATCAAAAAGAAAATGCCTGCAGGCGAGCATGTTTTCAGTAAAAAAGTAGAAAAAACGCGTGTAATGGTGCATAAAGACATTAAAGGGTTCACCGTGTATATCGACGGTGAAAAACTAGACACTTATCGTTCTCAGAAAGAAGCAGAGAAAATGGGTGTACAATTTGCCAAGGAAATGTAGATGAAGTTAATTGCAGAGTACATTGAGCAAGATATAGAAACTATCATCGAAGCCAAAGGCGATGGTGAGAAATCTTATATGATTGAGGGCATATTCGCTCAAGCAGAAGCAAAGAATAGAAATGGTCGTATTTATCCTAAAGCAATTATGGAAAAGGCTGTAAATAAGTACGTCAAAGAACAAGTGTCACAGAAAAGAGCAGTTGGGGAATTAAACCACCCTGAAGGCCCGACTGTGAATCTTGACAAAGTTTCACACCTCATCACTGATCTTCGGTTCGAAGGTAATGATGTGGTTGGAAAAGCATCTATACTTGATACTCCTAATGGTAAGATTGTTAAAGGTCTTCTTGATGGGGGAGTCAAACTAGGTGTTTCAACTCGTGGTATGGGTAGTCTTGAGAACAGAAACGGCACGATGTACGTGAAGGATGATTTCATTCTTAACACGGTTGATATCGTACAAGATCCATCAGCACCAACAGCTTTCGTTAATGGAATTATGGAAGGTGTTGAGTGGGTCTGGAATAATGGCGTTATCTGTCAACAAGTCATTGAAGAAATGGAGACTGAAATTAGAAGAGCTCCACGCGCTGATCTCTATGAGACTCAGGTTCGTGAGTTTAAAAATTTCCTCTCGTTGCTCAAATCAAACTAGAAAGGAGTAAACTTTATGTCCAATGACATGAATGTCGAACTTCCTGATGCGGACAACCAAATCGAGGAAGAGTTAGACACTAAGAACGCTGAGGCACTCTCTGTAGCGTCGGTCGATAAAGCAGACGATGGTGTTAAAAAAGCTAAAGCTCGTAAGGGCGACAACACCAAGCAAGAGCCTAGAACTAAAGCAGGTATGCTTAACGCAATGTACGGCAAGTTGTCTGGAATGAAAAAGACAGACTTACATGCACAGTACGGTAAAATGATGGGTGAAGATTTTGAGTTAGACGAAGAAGACACTATTGAGGAAACTCATTACGACTTCTCTGACGACTTGACTAATCTTGTTGAATCAGAAGCAACCTTATCTGATGAGTTCAAAGCAAAGACGGCTATCATCTTCGAAACTGCTATTCGTTCCAAGATCGCTTCAGAAGTTGATCGGTTGGAAAATGAATATCAAGAAAAACTCGGCGAAGAGCTTGAAACTACTCAAGCGGATCTTGTTGAGAAAGTTGATAACTACCTCAATTATGTAGTTGAAACCTGGATGAAGGAAAACGAAATTGCTATCGAGCAAGGTATTCGTACTGAAATCGCTGAAGGATTTATGAACAAGCTGAAAGACTTGTTTGTTGAATCTTACATCGAGGTTCCTGAATCCAAAGTCGACCTAGTTGACGAACTCGCAAACGAAGTAGACGAGCTTGAAGAAAAGCTCAACAGCTCTACTGAGACTGTGCTTGAAATGACTGTACGATTAGAAGAATACCAGCGCGAAGCGGTTATCCGTGAGCATGCTAGTGATCTTGCTAATACTGAAGTCGAAAAATTACGAACTCTTGTTTCTTCATTAGATTTTGAAGACGCAGAGGAATTCGCTCACAAAGTTAAAACTGTGAAAGAATCTTACTTTAAGAAAGAAAAACTTTCTAGTGAAGTAAGTCTCGTAGAAGACATGGCCGCTGAAACTGATGAATTCCAAGAAGTTAGTTCTTCTATGGATCGTTACCTCACAGCCGTTAAAAACTTTAAATCTTAATACCCAAAGGAAACACTTATGCAAACTTATGATAGGTTAGTAGAAAAGTGGGCTCCCATTCTGAATGAAGAGTCTGCTGGTCCTATTCAAGATAATCATCGTCGGCAAGTAACCGCCGCTGTTCTTGAAAACCAAGAAAAAGCGCTTGCTGAGCAAGCACAACAACTTAACGAATATGGTACTTCTGTAGGTGGCGGCGACGTCGCTAACTGGAATCCCGTATTAATCGCACTTGTACGTCGCGCTATGCCTAACTTGATGGCATATGACGTATGTGGTGTTCAACCTATGTCTGGTCCTACTGGCTTGATCTTTTCTATGAAAAGCAAGTACAAGACTGCTCGAGCTACTAACGGCGTTTCTAGTGGTGACGAAGCGTTATTCGGCGAAGCTAAAACTGGTTATTCTGGTGACTCAACCTCTGCACAATCTATCGAGACTTCTGGTCTTGCTGGCTTGACTGATGCTGCGCCATCTGATTCATCTATTGGTGATTCTGCTGTTGGTCGTCCTGATTTCGGTTCTGGTATGACCACTGCTCAAGCTGAGCTTTTGGGTGGAACTGATCAAAGTGCGATTCCTGAAATGGGTTTCACAATCGAGAAGTCTACTGTTACTGCAGTTTCTCGTGCGTTGAAAGCAGAATATAGCATCGAACTCGCACAAGACTTGAAAGCAATTCATGGTCTTGACGCAGAGACTGAGCTTGCTAACATTCTTTCTACAGAAATCCTCGCGGAAATTAACCGTGAAGTTATCCGTACGATCAATAGCCAAGCTGAGATCGGTGCTACCACTGAAAACACTTTGTTAAACGGTGTATTCAACCTTGCTACTGATGCAGATGGCCGTTGGTCAGCTGAGAAATTCAAGGGTCTTGTAATCCAGGTCGAGCGTGAAGCGAATCAAATCGCTAAAAACACTCGTCGCGGTAAAGGTAACGTAGTAATCTGTTCTTCAGACGTTGCTACTGCCCTTTCTGCTGCTGGTATGTTAGACTACTCTCCTGCTTTGGCTACTAGCCTTCAGGTAGACGACACGGGCAACACCTTCGCAGGTGTATTGAACGGTCGTACTAAAGTCTACATCGATCCATATGCGACTGCTGACTATGTAACTGTTGGTTACAAAGGCTCCAATCCTTATGACGCTGGTGTGTTCTACTGCCCATACGTTCCTCTCCAGATGTTCCGCGCTGTTGCCGAAGATACCTTCCAGCCTAAGATTGGCTTTAAGACTCGTTATGGCATGGCGTCAAACCCATACGTTGGCTCTACGCCTGCAAATGGTTTGGCTACGTCTAAGACGAACCAATACTACAGAATTTTCCGAGTTGACAATATCCTCGGTTAATAAGTAGAATAAGAGCGATTTTAAATCGCCTTGTAATAAATGATTGGGGGGCTTCGGCTCCCCTTTTTTTTGCTCCTAAATAATTACTATGGCTGACTTAACAAACAATACAAATTATCTGCAACCCACTGGGTTCCGCGTATCTATCAATAGAGAGAACTATCCTAACCTAGAGTATTTTGCACAATCGGTTTCTCATCCATCGATGGAACTCAATCCTGTTGATGCTCCATTTAAGAGACTGAACGTAGCGTTTGCTGGTGACAAAATACAACATAACCCTGTTTCTATTATTTTTATGATGGATGAGGATATGACTGCGTATATCGAAATGTTCCAGTGGATGGAGCGTTTAGTTAACAAACCACAAAGCAGCGTTATAGCTAAGTTTTCTGATAATACAGAGATACCGACGTTTAGCGACATTACAGTAACTGTTCTTTCGTCGCATAATAACATCAACAAAATAATTAAATATAAAAACTGTATTCCAATCTCTCTTGGTGATGTTGAATTCACTGCAGTAAGCGATGGACAATACCTAACCTTTCCTGGGACTTTTCGGTTTGATTATTTCGAAGTGACATAGTAGAATAGATCTACACATCTTGGAACCTTACATTATGAATTTAGAACAAGTCTTAGAAGAATGGAAAAAAGATTGTCGTATAGACCCAATGGCTATCGACGAATCCGCTCGAGCTACTCCAGAACTCCACGCCAAATACCTTGGCATGCTATCTCAATCAAAACTTAAACTTAAACAGCTAGAGTTTAAACAAAAAGCATTGATGAAATTAAAATGGCTTTGGTATAATGGCAAAATGTCACAAGAAGAAACCATAGAACTAGGATGGGATCCAGATCCTTTTGATGGGTTAAAGATTCTCAAAGGTGATATGGAACACTATGTCGAAGCGGATCCAGAGCTAGTCGAGAGCGAAGCTAAACTAGAATACGCCAAGACGTTGATAGAAACATTGAAAGAGATTGTGCAAAATCTTAACTGGAGACATCAAACAATTAAGAACATAATCGACTACAAAAAATTTGAAGCAGGGTTTTAATGGAGACTATTGAGCTTACTTTAAAAGATCATAGTATGATTCGTGTAAATTGTTCGAGTGCCTGCGCCTACGAACTCTCTGAAAGGTTTTCTTTCTTTGTTCCAGGGTATAAGTTCATGCAGCCGTACAAACGCAAAGTTTGGGACGGTAAGATACGTTTGTTTAATCGCATGAACGGAGAGATTAACGCGGGGCTATTCTATAAAATTAAAGATTTTGCCGGACAGCGCGGATATGGCATTAAATTAAAACGCTCTGAATATGGCCTACCGAACGAGAAAAACGAAGTAAGCCATCTAAACATGCTCAAATGGATTGCTACTGTGGGCGCGCCGTTCCTTCCTCGAGATTACCAATACGACGCAATAACCCACGCTATAGAACACAAGAGAGCTTTGCTTATATCTCCAACAGGTTCGGGTAAGTCTTTTATAATCTATCTCATTCTTCGGTGGTTCATGAACATCTCTTCCGAGAAAATTCTGGTGGTTGTTCCCACGACGGGTCTTGTTGAACAAATGTACAAAGACTTCGAAGATTATGGTTTTGATAGCGAAAAAAATTGTCATAAAATATACTCGGGGAAAGATAAAGAAACTGACAAACAGGTTATCGTCTCTACTTGGCAATCTATCAATAAGCTTCCAAATGTTTGGTTCGAAAAATTCGGATGTGTTTTTGGAGACGAGTGTCATGGATTTAAAGCAAAGTCTTTATCGTCTATAATGAACAAAGCAATTAATGCAGAGTATCGTTTTGGCACAACAGGTACACTAGACGGCACTCAGACAAACGAGATGGTCCTCGAGGGGCTTTTTGGGCCAGTCGAAAGGGTAACAACCACCAAAGAATTGCAAGACGAGGAGACCCTCGCAAAGCTTAACATTAATGTTTTGCTGCTAGAATATTCAGAAGAGATAAGAAAATCGTTTGAGAATAAAACCTACCAAGAAGAAATAGATTTTATAGTTTCGCATGCAGGTCGTAATCGACTAATTAGTAATCTTGCTTGTGATCTAAGTGGTAATACTCTGGTGCTATTTAACCTAGTAGACAAACACGGCAAGGTTCTCCAAGAGCTTATAAAAAATAAGATAGATAAGAAAAGAAAGTTATTTTATGTAAGCGGAGAGACTAAGACTAGTGACCGAGAAACTATCCGAGGCATTGTGGAGAAGCAAGCAAATAGTATTGTGTTGGCTTCTCTTGGTACTTTCTCCACTGGTATTAATATCAGGAATATTCATAATATTATATTTGCGTCTCCTTCGAAGTCTCAAATCCGAGTACTTCAATCCATTGGGAGAGGACTTAGAATGAGCGATGATGGTAGAACAACAGAACTTTATGATGTCGCTGACGATTTACATTTTCAAGCCCGTAAGAATTTTACTTTGCTGCACTCTGCAGAAAGAATAAAGATTTATGCCAAGGAGCAATTTCCGTTTAAAATTACAAAAGTAGAGATGCTATGAGTAAGGAAATAAAACAATTTAAATTAACAAATGGATCTGAAGTACTTTGTGAAATCATTGAATGGGTAGAAGAAGACTATAGAGAAATTGTTGTTCGAAATTGCATGGAAATAATTAAAGTACAAAACACACAGGAAGTATATTATATTTTTAGACCTTGGATGCATTACGTTGAATCAAATGAAGACCTCAGTGTAATCAATTCAGACCATATCGTTGTTACTGCTAATCCACATCCAGGACTTTTATTACAGTATGATTGGGCGGTAAGAGACGCACATGTTGCCGCCGAAGAAAGAATGGAAGCGTACAAGTCAGAAAGATTAGAAAATTTAGATAAAATAACAAGGAAGATGAAGAGTCTAATGGAAGAAGACGGCACAATAGATTCATCACAACCGACTAACATTATCCCATTCCCCATGCTATTCTAGTTTCCCCTACGAACGATGTTCTTTATTATACTAAAATTTTTATGAATTATCAACCCCTTTACTTTTGCTGCAAAGTATAGTAGAGTAGTTCTTTTCGGAGTTATATTATGAGTGAAACAAATCTTAAGAAACAAGACAGACCGCACTACGTCAATAATAGAGAATTCTCTCTCGCAGTAGTAGATTATGTTACCTTGGCAAGAGAAGCAAAAGCGGAAGAACGGACCAAACCAATAGTTAACGATTATATCGCTAGATGTTTTCTGAAAATTGCAGAAGGTTTGTCACACAAAGCCAACTTTGTTCGGTACACTTACCGAGAAGAAATGGTGATGGACGCTGTAGAGAATTGTCTCAAAGCGATTGAGAACTATAACCTAGAGACAGCTACTAGAACAGGCAAGCCCAACGCGTTTGCTTACTTTACTCAGATCTCTTGGTACGCGTTCCTGCGCCGTATACAGAAAGAAAAGAAACAACAAGATATAAAAATGAAATATCTTTCTGAGACCGGTCTCGAGTTCCTTATACAAGAAGAGCTCGATCAAAACCCTGCAGCCAAACAAACACACGCCTTTGTCGAAGAGTTGAGAGTAAGAATCGACGCAGTAAAATCCCACGATACCGCTGTAGATGTATTCAGCAAAGACAAGAAAGAAAGAAAGAAAAGAACAATCTCTGTGGATTCCGACCTCACACCCTTTATGGACTAGCATCTATGAAAATTGCAATTCTGAATGACACTCATTGTGGTATCCGTAATTCTTCTGAAATCTTTATGGATTACCAAGAAAAATTTTATCGAGACATATTTTTTCCATTTTTGGTGGAAAATAATATAGATAAAATATTACATTTGGGTGACTATTATGACAACCGTACGTCAATTAATTTTAAGGCACTTAACCACAATCGGCGCATATTTCTTGATCAACTGCGTGATCTTCGGATCCATATGGACATTATCCCTGGTAATCATGATGTTTACTACAAAAACACCAATCGGTTAAACGCGCTCAAAGAACTGCTCGGTCATTATATGGGCGAGGTTCGCATTATCGAAGAGCCTACTGTAGTAAATTATGATGGCTTTAATGTCGCACTCGTCCCTTGGATTAATCCCGAGAACGAGGAAGCCGCGTCAGATTTTATACAGAACTGTAAAGCAGATATCTGCGCCGCACACCTTGAGCTAAGTGGGTTTGAGATGCAGAAAGGTGTACCCTGCTCTGATGGTATGAATCCCTCGATCTTTAATCGTTTTGATGCTGTCCTCTCTGGACACTTCCACACCAAATCACACAAAGACAATATTCATTACCTTGGTTCGCAGATGCAATTCTTTTGGTCTGATTGTGACGACCGTAAATATTTTCACGTACTAGACACAGAGACTCGAGAGATAGAATCTGTTGAGAATCCTGTCACAATATTTGAGAAACTCCACTGGGACGATACCAACAACAACTATGCTCTCAAAGATGTGAGTTACCTGGACGAGAAATTTGTTAAACTGATTGTGGTTAATAAGACCAAACCAGCGGAGTTTGAGAAATTTGTTGACAGAATCAATGGCCGTAAGATACACGGATTACAGATAGCAGAAAACTTCCAAGACTTTGGGGGAGCTCAAGTCCAAGACGAAAATGTCTCGGTTGAATCTACCGATCAATTGTTGTATACTTACATAGATGCAGTGGATACTGACTTAAATAAAGACCGAATTAAGTCAGAAGTTCGTGAGTTAATGGTCGAAGCGCAAAGTCTGGAGCATGTGTGATAAATTTTCATACTATGAAGTATAAAAACTTTCTCAGTACTGGTGATAGCTGGACCGAGATCGATTTCGAAAACAGTAAAACTACATTGGTAGTAGGACAGAACGGAGCAGGTAAGTCTACCATGCTAGATGCTCTTTCCTATGTGTTGTTCGGTAAAGCTCATCGAAATATAAACAAACCACAGCTGATTAATAGTATCAATCAAAAAGATATGGTGGTTGAAGTAAAGTTTAGCGTAGAGGGTGCTACTTATACTATCATTCGTGGATTGAAGAAGCCAAAATTTGAGATCTGGCGTGACGATATTCTTATCAATCAGGACTCTCACAGTAAAGACCACCAGAAAATTCTAGAACAAAATATTCTAAAACTTAACCATAAATCGTTTCATCAGATTGTAGTTTTGGGTTCTTCTTCGTTTGTTCCCTTTATGCAGTTACCCTCTCACATTCGTAGAGAAGTTATCGAAGACCTGTTAGACATTAATGTTTTCTCCACGATGAATCAACTTCTCAAACAGAAGACTGCTTTGCTTAAAGATTCTTTGTCCTCGAATACTCATGAGTTGCAGCTGGTACAAACTAAAATTGATGCTCAAAAGAGCCACCTCTGTGAGATACATAAAATCTCTGAATCCGCCAAGCAAGAAAAGCTAGACCAGATTAGTGAAGAAGAATCAGAGTTGGCTCTTCTAAACGTCCTAGTAACAAGTAGGGAAGATAGTATTCTATCTGACCTTCAAACCCGTCAGGCTGCATTGGACACTAAGATCAACGAGATGGGTAAGTACGTCTTTCAGTTTAACTCTAAGCAGAAAGCGTCTAACAAAGAGATTAAATTCTATGAAGATAACGAAGACTGTCCCACCTGTGAACAAGCCATCGAGTCCTCCTTCCGATTGGATAAGGTACAGAACGCCAAAGACAAGTGGGATGAACTCGAAGAAGCAAGACAGCAGTGCGAACATCAAATAGGAAAGTTGACTAATGATAAACAAGATATTCAGACCTCTATGGATGCTGAGATTGAGGAGCGGAATAAAAACCACACTCTCAAAGAAAAGATCGTCTGGACCCAAAGAAGAATTACTTCTTTACAGGGTGAGTTATCCAAACTCGAAACAGGTGTTCATAGCCTGCAAGACGCACGAGATTCTCTCGATCGCGAAGAAAGTAAGAAAAGCGATCTCACAGACCACAAACTTAAACTAGCAGAGCAGCGAGAATATCACAATGTTATTACTGAACTCTTAAAAGATACCGGTATCAAGACTAAGATAATTAGGCAGTACCTACCAGTAATAAACAAACTCACAAACCAGTATCTTCAGATACTAGACTTTTATGTTCACTTTGATCTAGACGATTCGTTTAAAGAAACCATTCGTTCTCGTCATCGTGATGCATTTTCTTATGACAGTTTCTCTGAGGGTGAAAAGCAACGCATCGACTTAGCACTCCTGTTTACTTGGAGGCAGGTGGCTAAGATGAAGAACAGTATCGCGACCAACCTACTGATTCTTGATGAGACTTTCGACAGTTCTCTCGACGCAGACGGAGTTGAAAACCTGTTAAAGATCATCGACACTCTAGGGCATGATACAAATACATTCGTTATCTCGCACAAGGGTGAAGTGCTACAACAGAATTTTGAACGAAAGATTGAGTTTGTTAAACAAAAGAATTTCAGCAAAATTGCTGCTTGAATTTCTGGAATTAATCGGCTAATATATAATAAACCATTGAAGGATATACATTATGCAACTTACTGAAAATACGATGAACGTTCTTAAGAATTTCTCAACGATCCATGAGAATATTGTTTTTGAACCTGGAGTAGAAATTAAAACAATTTCTGAAGCTAAAAATATCATTGGTAAAGCTGTCATTGATAACGAGTTCACCACTGAGTTTGGCATCTATCAATTGTCTGAGTTTCTGAACACTTTGGCCTTGTGTGACGAGCCTCGCCTAGAGTTTGACGAAGGCTTTGTTTCGATCGGCGATACCTCTGGCGTTTCTAGGGCCAAGTTCTTTTTCTCTAATCCAGAAATGTTGACTCGACCAACCAAAGATATTGTTATGCCCTCTTCTGAAGTTACCTTTGCATTGTCCTCTGAGACCTTAGCAAAGATTAAGAGAGCTGCTTCTGTTCTTGGTCACACAGAGGTAACAGTTTCGGTAAAGGATGGGGTGCTTTGTTTGACCGTTTTAGATAGCGCGAACAGCACATCAAATACGTTCTCTGTTGATGTAGTTGGAGAATATGAAGATGAAAACTTCAATTTTGTTTGGAGCATTGATAATCTTAAGATTGTCCCAGGAGACTATAAGGTACAATTGTCTTCGAAACTTATTTCGCATTTTGCGAATCAGCAACACCCAATTGAATATTGGATTGCTTTAGAAAAAACTAGTAAATATGGAGTTTAATGATGAACGAAAATCAAACAAAAATTGCAGAATTAGCAAACCGAACTACTCGAAGCACAGTTGCTGTTATTGATACTGTAGCAGCCCGTGGTGGGTTTCGGGGTGAAGAGCTGGCTACAATTGGTCAACTACGCGACCAGTGTATCCAATTGATTCAACTTGCTGAGCAAGAAGCTGACTCCGACGAGGGCGAAGATTTCGCCGAAAAATAACTTTTAAACTCCAACCCTGAACTTTTATTTTATTATGATTTACTGGAGTTTATATGAAAGATTATCTTTGGGTCGAAAAATATCGACCACAAAAAATTGAAGACTGCATATTAGTCGCCGAGCTCAAACAAACCTTCTTGGATATTGTCCAAGGAGGAGAGCTTCCCAATATGCTTTTTTCTGGTACTGCTGGTCTGGGTAAGACTACAGTAGCAAAGGCGTTATGTTCTTCTTTAGGGCTTGACCACATTATAGTCAATGGTTCTGAAGAAGGTAACATCGATACGCTTCGTGGTAAAATTAAACAATTTGCCTCAAGCGTTTCCCTTTCTGGTGACGTCAAAGTTGTTATACTTGATGAGGCAGATTATCTGAATCCTCAATCAACACAACCTGCCTTGCGCGGGTTCATCGAAGAGTTTTCAGATAACTGTCGATTCATTCTCACTTGTAATTTTAAGAATCGCATTATAGAACCATTGCACTCTCGGTGTGGTGTCTATGAGTTCAACTCAAGCAAGCCACAGATGATGGAATTATGTGGTCAGTTTCTGGGTCGAGCAACTCAGATCTTAACTCTCGAGGGCATTCCAACCAACAACAATACTAAGAAGGCATTGGCCGAACTGATAATGAAACACGCTCCTGATTGGAGGAGAGTGCTTAATGAGTGTCAGCGCGGAAGTATGGGCGGGGCATTGGTCCTTAAAGAATCAGTTACCTCTAATTCGTCTAACTATGATTCTTTATTCTTATATTTAAAGAATAAAGATTTTAAGAAAATGCGCTCATGGGTTGTTAACAATATGGATGTTGATGTCGCTGCAATATTTCGGGCGATATATGATCGAATGTATGACAAAGTCCAGCCACACTCAATTCCTCAATTGGTTCTAATCCTCGCAGACTATCAATACAAGAATGCTTTTGTAGCTGATCACGAGTTGAATGTTGTGGCATGTTTGACGGAGATAATGGCTGATGTAGAGGTAACATAATATGAACCCCTTTGCTTTTGTTAATGCAATCAATCTTGATAAGAAAGATCTGATGGTCGACGACCTGACCGAGAAGCAGTACGTACCTTTTATGGTGAACCGCCAGCTTTCTTATTTTCAGGATACTGTTCTTGTAGCCAACGAGATGAATAGGTATCATTATCTAGATAAAAAACTTCAATTTCATTTTTTACTAAATATTGTTCGAAAGAGAAAACGTTTTTCCAAATGGGCAAAAGCGGATTCTATAGATGACATGGAAATAGTGAAAGAGTATTATGGATATAGCAATGAAAAGGCTCGCCAAGCTCTATCAATCCTGTCAAGGGAAGACTTAGAACTAATTAAGAGTAAGGTGGATAAAGGTGGAAGAAGTTAATTGGACTCCAGCATCAATGCTGGAAATTACTTTAAATCAACCAGATGATTTTCTCAAGGTAAGGGAAACACTTACCCGTATCGGAGTGGCATCTAGGAAAGAACAAAAGTTATACCAATCTTGTCATATTCTGCACAAGCAAGGTAGATACTTCATCGTGCATTTCAAAGAACTGTTTTTGTTAGACGGAAAGAAATCCAATTTAGAAGAAAACGATCTGTTTCGAAGAAACAGCATCGCTATTCTGCTCTCTGACTGGGGACTGGTTGAGATTGATAACAAATCTGCTTTTACTGAATGTGCTCCTCTGAGACAAATTAAAATCATTGCGTTTAAGGATAAAGCCGAGTGGGAACTTTGTCCCAAGTATAATATTGGTAATGTTTCTCCCAGAAATTAAAGATGTACGTTTGCGTCTGCTGCGCCATAACTGAAAAGATGCTCGACGATAATCATTCTCTCTTATCGAAGATTGGTTCAAAATGTGGTAAGTGTCTTGTTGATGGTAAAGTAAGTGACGGCAATGGCGTAACATATCTCAAAAGTAGTAATGAATTAGACCTTGAATCTGTAAGTGTAATAAGGTATATATAGAAGTGTCCTCGCGGAATTGTCCGGAGGATAGACAACAGTCTTGCTTAAAGCAAATAAGGAGACCATTATGGTTACTACAAGAAGTAAAGTGTTTTCGTTCCCCCACTCTCGTTTCATTGGTTTCGACCATGTCTGGGATGAGATAGAAAGATTAACCGCCGCTGGCGCAAATGAGAAGGGTTTTCCTCGTCACAATATTGTAAAATATTCTGACACAGAATACGCCATGGAGTTTGCACTTGGTGGTTATAAAAAAAGTGATTTAGACATCGAGTCTCGACCTGGTGTACTAGTCATAAAGGGCAACCCTGCGGAGGATACCACCGAGTATCTGCACAAAGGGATTACTACGAAGAAATTCGTGGAAACATTCCGACTTGCTGATCATGTTGTCGTTGATGGAGCTGAATTCGTCAATGGACTACTAGTGATTAAACTCAAAGTGGAACTACCCGAAGAACAGCGTCCGAGAAAAATTGACATCTCACAAAGGACGTAACAAAAATGATTAAAGTATTAACAAACGAAAAAGTAGTTGTCGTTTGCCAACTCGTTGGCGTAATTGCAATTACACCCTTGTTCATTCTCGCTTCTTACTTCGCGTAAGGAATAGAAAATGATCAAGAAAATGAAAGAATGGTTTGCTATCGCATTCTTCGCTCTGGTATTGTTGGGTGGTTTGTTTGCCCCCTTCTACACACCAAACTATGGTGTGATTATGACAGGCGAAAGTTTGTATGTGCCAACACCGTATATGTAACAAAACCTTTGGGTGCCCCACAAGCGAGTGCGGCTAAACTGGGGGGACGCTATCCCCCCGACCCATTTTATTTAAGGAGTAACATATGAAATTGAAAGTGTTTTTGTTATTAAGTATGTTATCAAGCACAGCGCTCGCTGGTCCGTATGCCGAATACACGCACGAATTCGAGTTAAAGGATTGGGTTAAGAGTCATGCCGAAGCAACAGACATGATGAGATTCGGATGGGAAACAGAAAACAACTTGTATTTTGAAATCGGCCCTATGACCCATGGCCATAGTTACGAAGCAGGATACCAGTTTACCTTTGATGATATCACAATGAAAGGTGCAATAGAAACCGAAGACACTAACGGTGGATCTAAGACTAAGGTTGAAACAGTAATTAGATTTAACTTTTAAAGAAATATCACCGTAAGGTGTGCGAGTCCAGTTTAGAGGGTTCTGGGCACTCTTCGATTGATAGTGTTGTATT
>TARA_R110000803_G_scaffold112660_7_pt1 | contig 13925 bp, 25 predicted proteins | sample TARA_R110000803 | Tara Oceans TARA_R110000803 (sample SAMEA4397772) | marine metagenome | biome: Polar Biome; feature: [SRF] surface water layer (ENVO:00010504); material: water (ENVO:00002006), including particulate matter (ENVO:01000060) such as... | depth 5 m | reverse complement strand
TGGGGTGTGGCAGACCCTTCAAATAAGGGCTAATTTTTGATACGAAAATAGACCCCCTAAATTAAGCCCCTAAATAAGACTACACTCTATATAAGCACCCTACCTATACATTACCCCCTAAATAAGGTATTAAGGTCTTACATAGGATATAAGGCTCTAATTAGGATATAGTATAATAAGGGGTCTATTTCTATAAAGTAAATAAAAATTCACATTTTGTAACGCATTCCAATTAGTTACACTACTATTAATATATGGAAGAATAGCTCAGTTGGTAGAGCATTTGTCTGAACAGCGAAGTGTCGGTAGTTCGATTCTATCTTCTTCCACAATGGAACTCTTATTAGTTTAAGAGTTCCATTTTTTTACCAAAATACACATATTATTTCGTATACCTTAATCTTGGTCACCGTCGTGAGCTTCTCCTGCTTTCACCTGTTGCTTCCTCTAAAAAACTTTCAGACAAATAAATGTTATATTTTTAAGTGTTATTCGTATATATAGATATAAACACTAAAAACATAAAGACAATGAGTTATTCAACATTATCACTTTACGAAGTAATTGAAGAAAGATTAGTAGAAGATTTAACGCACCCATCAAGTTTTTGGGAGTGTAAATATGGTAGACCTGATATAATAATATCTTACATAAAGGACAAAGACCATATAGTCTTTGTTTACAATAATGAATTAGAGACAGAGTGCCCAGAATATAAAACTGATTTTGGGGGAATGATAGTTGATGTATCTATGCTTATAGAGCTTGATTTAAAAATAAGCATAAAGCCTTTAAAAAAGCATTGGGAAGTTTGTGAGGAGATTGCCACTTTATTTTTAAAGAACAATATGAGTTCATTAGATAAGTTTTTTTATAATGAAATAAAGAATGGTCTTTTAGATTAGTTTATAATTTTGTAACGCATATGAATAATTTGCACTACTCTTAATATACGGAAATAAAGTATAAACTTAATTAAAAAAACAAATAATTATGTCTTCTTCTTCAAATCAAACAATCATTTCTTCTTCTGCTCTTTCTACAATCTTGAATAGAGAGAAAAAAACTAACGGAATTTTTACGCTTAGGTCTATTGCTACGAGTAAGGACTATACTTATAAAGTATCTCGTTCTGAATTTAAAGGTAAGTGGTATACTCACATTGCCGTTGAAAAGGATTACATGAACTTTGTTCGACTTGGTTCTTATAGTGGTGGTCGAATTACCAATAAAAGAAATTTGGTAAACACCCCATCCGCCCAAGCTATTGGTTTTGTTTTTAGTAAAGTGGAGTCGGGTTCTACTGAATGGTTAGATTCCAAAATGGAACTTATGCATATGGGCAAGTGTGTTGCTTGTGGTCGTGCCTTAACGGATGCGGTTAGCATTCAAAGTGGTTTAGGTCCAATTTGCGGAGGTCGTTAAGATTTCGCATATATTACCCCTCATTAAAAAGAGATAGCTTATGTTATCTCTTTTTTTTGTCTAAACTTTTTTCAAGAAGATTTTGTTGGAGGCAGCAGGTGACACTGTGAAGGTGAGGACATACAGAATATTAGGTATACGATACTTTCTTGTTATTTTGGTAAAACTTTGTTATTATTTTTACCAAAATATATATATTATTTCGTATACCTTATATATGAAAGTATCACTGGAGGAGGAAACCTTCCATCCCAGTAATTTTTTCTGGGTGGGGAACATTTTTATTATATTTGTAACTAATTCTAATAATTTACACTACTATTAATATAATCAACAATAACTATGACAATATCAGAAAGTAGAAATAGGCTAAGAAATAGATATATTAAATGGTACACAAATCCTGCTATTACCCCTATTGACAAAGAGCAAATGATTCACGATGCTAAGTATTCGTGGTGGGAAAGAGAGAGAAGTTGTCAAGAATGGTGTGATAAAGAGGGAACATATGTTCCAATGAGTGAAACAAAAACCTTTAAGATAATGAGAGGGTGGGTTAAACATATAGAGTTAGGTGGCAATTAAAAATTGTTTTAACTGCAATTTTAAAAATTTAAACATTTTAATTATGAAAGGAATAAAAAGATTAGAAAAGCTAACAAAATTTATTTTAGCACTAATATCATTTTTTATGGCAATAGTGATTGTGACATCAGAGAGTATAAGATTAACATTTAGTGAAAGAATGATAGTTGGTGGATATTTTTTATTTATAACTTTATTGTGTGTTTCATTATTTGTTATTAATCAAACTAAAGATTTAAAGAAAATAAAATCATAAATTACGTCACAATTTTAACTAACAACAAAACAAGATGAAAGCAATTAAAACACCAACAGTTGAAAATATTAAAAACATAATGAATTTATTGTTAGAATGTGTAAAAGATAAAAACATTTCAATAAAGGAAAGAAAACAATATTATACCGAATATTTACAATTAGCACAAAGCTTAATAATATTATCTAAATAATTAAAACTAAAATACATTAAATTAAAGACCTACTTTTTAAGTGGGTCTTTTTTTGTGTCTATATTTTTAAGGAGGAAAAGTTACCATCAGGATTATCTTCAGGATGAGGATGGGGAGTTAATCCTAATATAAGGTATACGATATTTTCTTCTTATTTTGGTAAAACTTTCTAATTTTTTTTACCAAAATATACATATTATTTCGTATACCTTAAGTGCTGACTGCGACGTACTAAACGCCTCGAAGGAGGGCGTCAAATAAAATAAAAAAAATTCATACATTTTGTAACGCAATACAGAAAGTTACACTACTATTAATATACAGAAACAAAGTACAAAACTTAAAAAACAAAAAGTTATGAAAAACAACATTCAAAGATTAATCGAAACTTTCAAAAATTCAAAAGGTGCAAAATTCGTTGCGTTTACTTACACTAATAAGTTCAACGAAACTGCAAAGCGTCTTATTCAAATTAACACTATTTACGAAAATGCTTTAAAAAGTGATTTAGACATTATTCCTAATGTAGAATATTTAGAGAATGACAATTACGATAGGGCGACATTTATTACTGCACAAGCAGAATTGTTAAAAAGTGCAAAAATGAGTTTGGGTATAAATGACGATACAATGAATAAGTCAGATAAGCAAACTCACAAAAATAGAAGTGAGGGTCAAATAAATGCCTATGTTAAAATTGCACCAAATGTAAAGTACAATGTTGAAAAACAACAATTACACATTTTTGCAAAGGAAGTTAGAAAAACAATAGTTACAGAGGGCGTTTACCCAGCTACTAATAAAAGGGCGAAAACGAAAGCTAAAGACTATGTTAAAAAAACAATGAAGTCGAGCAAATATAGAAATTATGTAATAACGAATATTGATACCATTAAATTAAATGGCGATACATTAGAAATTGGTTAATTGTTGGTTTGATTAATTGGTTGGTTGAATGGTAACTCGAAAGGGTTACCATTTTTTTTGTGCCCAAAATTCTCTCCCCGCGATTTACCATCTTGAGTCCCGCATCTCCCTGAAACCAACTTACACAAAATATAGGGTATACGATATTTTCTTATTATTTTGGTAAAACTTTATTGCTTTTTTTACCAAAATATACATATTATTTCGTATACCTAAAAGTTTGTTTTTTGATGGCGATGGGCTTTTACAGGGAGGCGATGGGATTTTACAGGGAGAATAGTATTTAAAAGATTTTCACATATTTTGTAACACAACCCAGAAATTTACACTACTATTAGTATAACCAACAATAAAACATTATGAAAGCAAAAACTATTAAACCAATTGAAATGGGCGAAAGGAGTTTCGACCCAATAGAACTATATAACAATCTTAAAAATTTACGTACTGTTTGGTGTTGGGGAGCGCAAGCTTGGACAGCTCATAAAGATAAGTTTTTAAGATTTAAGTCAAATGGCTACTTACACAAAGGACACGTTTATATTACTTTAGGTTGGGATGATACATTTACAATAACTTACACAACTTTAAAAGGAACGGTTTTAAGTGTTCAAGAGGGTATTTATGTAGACATGTTAGTTGATACTATTGATAGAAAAATAGAAACTAAATAATTTTTATCTTATTCAAAAAATGCAAGGCAACTCTAAGGGTTGCCTTTTTTTGTGTCTTGTTTTTTTGAAGAACTTAATCTTCCTGCCGCATCCTGCAACTTCAGAACGGTGAATAGTATAATATTAGGTATACGATATTTTCCTATTATTTTGGTAAAAGTTTATTACTATTTTTTACCAAAATACACATATTATTTCGTATACCTTTAAATAAAAAAACTAGAAGACAGCACGGCGACATCCAGGGAAACTGTGGAGCTGCTCCTGGTAAAAAAAAGCTTGTTGTTTGTAACGTATTTCAATAATTTACACTACTATTAATATAACCAACAATAGAACAGATGAAATTAATAAAAGACTTAAGAGTGTTAAATGCAATAAGCAAAAGATATAGTTTAGATTTTTGCAATATCTTTAAATATTATATAGGCGATGCTTACAAAGATAGTAAAGACAATTATCTACCTAAAGTATTTAACTATAAAAGCAAAGCGTATAAATTGAAATATTTTGATGGGTGTTTTAATCCATTTTTAATAGAAATTTTGTAACATATTCTAATGATTTACATTACTATTAATATAACCAACAAAAACAAAAGACATGAATAAGAAAAAATTTTTAATGGCACTATATACAGCATTCGTATATGGAGTTGTTATATTTTCAATGGCATCTTGTAATAGCTATTATGACAAAGTTGAAATTTCAAAAGAATCAAAATCAGAATATAACATTATTCTTTATTATCCAAATGGTAATATAGATACCGTTGAAGTGTATAGTGCAGATAATGTTTCGCAAGGGATGGGTTGTTATTATACAGATATGAATGGTATAAAGCACATTAGCAATTTACCTTATATTATAAATTACACCCCATCTAGTAAAAAACAATATAGAACCCAAGATTTCAGATAGACGTAGTCTTGAAATGTTATAAATGAAGAGCAACTTTAATAGGTTGCTCTTTTTTTTATGTCCATACTTTTTTCAAGAAGATGTGGGGAGAGAGTCGACAGGTGAAGGTGAGCATACACAAAACATTAGGTATACGATATTTTCTTGTTATTTTGGTAAAACTTTCTAACTTTTTTTACCAAAATACACATATTATTTCGTATACCTAAAGTACTGACTGCGACGTGCTAAATCCTGTAAAATTTTTAAAAGTCACGGGGATAAAAGTTTTGTTTTTTTGTAACGCATTTCAATAATTTACATTACTATTATTATAAGCCAATAAAAATGAAGAAAAATTTATCACATAGCATATTGAGTGGTCTTTGTAATGTTAAAAATCAAAGCAATTCATTAAAGGGTAATGAAAATCCTATAACTCCAAGAGTGGGCTTTATAGTAGATACAATATTAGATTTAGGAATTTATGAGGGTTTAAATTTAGATATTTTTGATGATGTTTCTAATTTAAAATATGTAAATATTGAATTGGGTATAAAAGTAGGTGCTGAAAATTCTGTTATATATGTTGCACATCACGATGTAAACAATATAAATTCAGATAATTGTCAAGATAACTCTGCGAGTATTTCTAACTTACTTTCACTTGCAAAACATTTTAGCAACAATAAGCCAACAGATAAAAATGTATATATTGTATTTACTGATTGTGAAGAATTTGGTGGGTTGGGTGCAAAGCAATTAAGCAAAAGAATTAATGAGGGTGTATTTGGTAATGTAGAGTATGTTGTTAATTTGGAATTAACTGCTAATGGAACAAACTTTTGGAATGATAGCAAAAATTTTAAAAATGATAGTTTATTGCTTGACAAATTAAATTCTATTACTAACTTTACAAGTGTAAGAACTCCTTTTAATGATAGTGTTATTTTTAGAGAAAACAATATTGATAGTGTTTGTATTGGAAGTTTAACTGACAAAGATTTAGAACAAGTATTGGGGAGAGGTTTTTGTCAAACTTGGGCATTGTGTCATAAAAAAGAAGATAAATTTGAAAATTCAAATGCAAATGATATGGATAAATTTATAGAACTATTAACTAAAACTATATAATTATGTATAATACTTTTGAACAATTAGAGGGAGAAGTAATGAAACAAGCTAAAACCAAAGGTGCTCAAAATCTTCTTAAAGAAGTTATTGAAAATTGTAAAAGGGAGAAGAAAACAATAAGACAAACTTTTTGTAAAATCAATGAAATTATAGTTGGTAATATGGGAACTTGTTAATGTAAATTTGTTTGTTGGTTAAAAAGGGTAATTCGAAAGGGTTGCCCTTTTTTTTGTTCAACACTTTTTGAAAGGGAGAGAAGTACCATCTTGACATCTGGGTTCAGGGGAGGTGATGAGTAAATTGTCTTAATTTAATATTATAGGTATACGATATTTTCTTCTTATTTTGGTAAAACTTTATTACTTTTTTTACCAAAATATACATATTATTTCGTATACCTAAGAGTTTGTTTTTTGATGGCGAAGGGCTTTCACGGGGAGGCGACGGGCTTCAACAGGGAGAATAGTACTTAAAATATTTTCACATATTTTGTAACGCATTTCAATAATTTACACTATTATTAATATAACTAAGGAAGAATAGCTCAGTTGGTAGAGCAATCGTCTGAACAGCGATGTGTCGGTAGTTCGATTCTATCTTCTTCCACTAAAAATATGGTGAGGTAGCACAATTGGTAGTGCGACACATTATACTAAGTTTGAATGGTGGAGAGTTTAGCTTACTTTACTGTGATAACGCTTGGAGGTTGAGACTTTGAGAGTATTATGTGTATGTGGGGGTTCGAATCCCTCGTTCATCTGCCATTAAATAGGTTTATAGCCGAACAACGAGGCGTCAGTCGTAAGACAATAATCCACGCCTACAAGCCGAAAGGTAGAGTTTAATTGGGGTTAATATTAAAATTGAAAGGACAACTATAATGGTTGTCCTTTTTTTTGTGTCTTGTTTTTTCTGAAGAACTTAATCTTCCTGCCGCATCCTGCAACTTCAGGACGGTGAATATTATAACATTAGGTATACGATATTTTCTTGTTATTTTGGTAAAACTTTATTACTTTTTTTTACCAAAATACACATATTATTTCGTATACCATTAAATAAAGTCAAAACAGCTGCTTCTGGCGGACTGGAAGCTGCTTCTGGTAAATAGTTTTTTTACAATTTTGTAACGTATTATAATTATTTACATTACTATTAATATAACCAACAAAAAACAAACAAAATGAAAAAGAAGATTTTAATAGTAACTTATACAACTCTTATTTATGCAATTGTTTTAATTGCAATGTTATCATCTTGTAGTTCGCCATCATCTAAAAGGGCGAAAGCTACGGAAGTAATTTCTGACAACTCAATTATAATAGAAAAACTAAACGATGGACATATTGGTTCTGGGGTGCATAAAATTAAGATTGATAGTAGTGAGTATATTTTGGTATCTAGACTACAAGGTGTTTGTATTATAAAACATAAATAATATTTTGTAACGTATTCCAACAATTTACATTACTATTAATATAAACCAACAAAACAAACAAAGATGTTATTCAACAAGCAAAGAGCAAAACAATTAGAAAATAGAATCTTAAAATTAAGTGTCAACCACAAAAGAGTTCACGCTTTAGCTTTTCCAAAAGACAATTCTGATGGAGAATATCAAAAACATCAAAAATTAAGGTCTGATTTTTACAATAAACATAAGACAAAAGAGAGAGATTCTGTTTATGACATATATGAATTAGATGGAGCACCTTGTGATTGGGAAAGTACAGAGATTTCGAAATATATGAAAAAGTGCAATCATATTTTACTTAACCTTAGAAATGAATTACTTGCAATAAACTATTATAATGCAGTGAGAAATTCTGACTATACTTTTAGAATGATTGATAAGGCGAAAGATACAATTAACAAATATGACTATGCAGGTTTTGGTCACGATGCACTTGAAATTGATAATCTTTACCCAAAATCAAAAGAGGAAATTGCTAAAAAAGAAAAGTGGGATAATGCAACTATGCTTGAGAGACTTGAAATGAAAACTTTTAATTATCACGTTTCATCAAAAGATGCAAATGATAAGTGTCATAATCTTGTAAAGGAAGTTTGTAGAATAATTTGTTCTGATGCAAAGGTAAATAGGGAGAAGGTAGAATCTTTAGTAGAAATAGGAGTCGAAATAATTGCTGAACATTGTACTATTGTTGAGGACAAAGAAAGTGTAAGAGCAATAGAAAGTCCTATAAATCTTGCTCTTAAAAATGAGGGATATGGGTTTGAGATAAATGTTTATGATAGATAGATAAAAAAATTGTTTGTTGGTTGATATAGGGAGAGGGTAATTCTTAATTGAGTTACCCTTTTTCTTTGTGGCTAAAAAAAGGGAGAAATATAAATTTACCACCTTTATAACAATTACTTTTAAATCAATAGAACATAGAGTGTAAAAAGTTAAAGTTACAATACAAATGTACATATTTTTTTCAAACACAACAAGTTTTTGCCTCTTAAATCCACAGCATAATCCAGCCAGTTTAAAAATAATACAGGTATACGATATTTTATTGTTATTTTGGTAAAACTTTGTTATTATTTTCTTGACATTTCTTACCAAAATATATATTTTATTTCGTATACCCTTAGTTATAATGTTGTCAATAGATGTAGGTTCCAGTCCCAGGTAATTCCTCTAAAAAATTTTATATATTTTGTAACGCATTCTAATTATTTACATTACTATTAATATAAACCAACAAAAACAAAATTATGTACGCAGAAAACGGAGTAAATTGCGAAAGGTGTAGCGTAAAAGCTAAGACTATAACAATGAGTTGGTTTAATATTCAAATGATATGTAATGATTGTGATAAAAAAGAATTAAACCATAAAGACATTGATAAAGCAAAATCATTAGAATTAGAACAAGTTAAAAAAGGAAACTATAACTATATGGGTATGGGTTTGCCTAATGATTTGTAACGTATTCTAATTATTTACATTACTATTAATATAAACCAAAAAAAACAAAGAAAATGAGACAAATTACAGAAGAATCAATCGAAGCATTTATGAGTGCTACCCCTTTCAGCAAAAGTAATATGAGTGTTGAAGTAAAGCCAAACGTAACTATATTAAGTTTGTTCGGCAACGAAATTGCATACAAATACAATGACCCTCAAAATACATTATCAATTACCAATTGTGGTTGGAAGTCAAACACAACAAAAGAAAGATTAAATGCTTTACCTAATGTAAGTATTTGTCAAAGTTCAGGAGTTTGGTTTTTGAATGGCGAACAATGGAATGGAGAACTAATAGACATTAAGCCAGTTTTAAATTAAAAAATAATTAATATTTTTTGTAACGCAATCCATTAATTTGCATTACTATTAATATAAAGAGTGAGTAATACAAGGTTACTTAATGGCTATGTTGGAGTCAGCTCTTTTATGGAAGAATAGCTCAGGGGTAGAGCAATCGTCTGAACAGCGGTGTGTCGGTAGTTCAATTCTATCTTCTTCCACAATCCCTCTAAATCTCCGCCCGTAAGGTAGCGGATGAACCAAACTGCAGAGGCTTGAATTGACAAGAGGGGGTGTAATTTTTATAAATAAATTATTAATTAAAATCGGAAATAATTATGAAAAACTTATTAGAAGAAATTATTGAAACCCTTAATAAATACTATGGTGGTCATTTAGACTGTGAAGAACAAAAAGCAGATTTATTTGTTTATGTAAATGGTAATGAGGAACAAATAAAATCCATTGATACCGAAACATTATATTTCGAGAATGATGAACATAATGTTAAACTAATTGATACTGATATTGCTCACTTATCATACATAAACAATTCTATTTAAAATAACCCACTTAAAAAGTTAATCATTTAAAACTATATAATCATGTATATCGTAATTGAAACATTTCCAGAACAATATATTATTACCGATGAAGTTGGTAATAACAAGGTATTTGAAACTCGTGAAGAAGCAGAAGATGAAGTTCTTGAGTGTAATCGAGGTAAAATATTAGAAATATAAAAAAGAAAAAAAAAGAAAAAAAACAAAAAGGCAATCAGAAATGGTTGCCTTTTTTTGTGTCTATACTTTTTTCAAGAAGATGTGGGGACAGCAGGAAGGAAATCCGAGCAACATATACAAAACATTAGGTATACGATATTTTCTTCTTATTTTGGTAAAACTTTATTACTTTTTTTTACCAAAATACACACTTTATTTCGTATACCTTAGTTACAAAGTTAACACTGGACGCAGCCCTCAGTCAGGAGTTTTTCTGGGTGTAATATTTTTATTATATTTGTAACGTATCTCAGAAATTTACACTACTATTAATATAACAACAGAAATAATGTTTAACTTAAAAAAATAAAAAAGTTATGAGTATTCAAAAATTAATTGGAAAATTTAACAATTCAAAGGGTGCAAAATTCGTATCATTTACTTACACTAATAAGTTTGGCGAAAAAGCAAAAAGATTAATTCAAATTAACACTATCTACGAAAATGCTCTAAAGAGTGATTTGGAAATTGTTCCTAATGTAGAATATGTGCAAAATGACAATTATGACCGAGCGACTTTTATTACTGCTCAAGCTGAATTGATAAAGTCAGCAAAAATGAGTTTAGGTATCAATGATGATACAATGAACAAAGGCGACAAAGCATCGCACAAAAATAGAAGTGAAGGACAAGTAAATGCTTATGTTAAGATTGCAAAAAATATAAAGTATAATGTTGAAAAACAACAAATTCATATTTTTGCAAAAGAAGTTCGCAAAACAATTTTAGAAGAAGGTGTTTATCCTGCTACTAATAAAAGAGCAAAAACAAAAGCGAAAGATTATATTAAAAAAACAATGAAGTCAAGTAAATATAGAAACTTCATTATCACAAGTGTAGAAACTGTTAAGTTAAACGGCGACACGATAGAAATTGGTTAATTGTTGGTTTATTAATTGATTAAGAAGGTGGCAACTCGAAAGGGTTGCCACTTTTTTTGTGCCTAAAATTCTCTCCCCGCGATTTACCATCTTGAGTCCCGCGTCTCCCTGAAATCAGTCTACACAAAACATAAGGTATACGATATTTTCTTATTTTTTTGGTAAAAATAATAATAAAATTTTACCAAAATACACATATTATTTCGTATACCTAAAGGTTTGTTTTTTGATGGCGACGGGCTTCAACAGGGAGGCGACGGGCTTTAACAGGGAGAATAGTACTTAAAATATTTTCACATATTTTGTAACGCATTTCAATAATTTACACTACTATTAATATAAACCGAAACAAATGGAACAAAAAATAGTAACATCTTCAAACCCAAGAGGTTTAGAAAAAAAGATAGCCGAAAAAATAGAAGAAGGGTTTGTGCCCGTAGGTTCACATCAAGTGGTAACTATATATTCTCAAAATAAGTTTAGTGGTTCACAATTTATGGCTACTCAACACGATTTAGAATATTCTCAATCTATGGTAAGAAATCAAGCAAAAGAAATTATTAATAAATTTTAAAAAAATGAAAGAATTGTTATACAAAGCTAATAGGTGGTTTGAATTATATGTAGGTTGGTTTTTCACCAATGGAAATAAAGTTAAACAATATGCTCAATACTTAGAAAAAAAATATAAATAATTATGAGTAAATTAAGATTTTTTAAAACAGTATTGGTAGAGATAGATAGTGAGGAAGCAATGGAGATTGCATATCCAATACATCATACGGAAATTGATATTAAAGAACGTATTGATAAATGCCCAGAATGTGACGGGAATAGTTATCGTTTATTTGATGATACAAGCTGTGCTGTAAGAGAGGGAGGAAAACAATACGTTGAATGTATTGGTTGTGGTGCTTTTACACATTTATAATAAGATAAATATAAAAATCACTATTAAGGGAACTATTAATTTAGTTCCCTTTTTTTGTGTCCACACTTTTCTTCCCGTGAACCATAACAGCGATACGGGCTTCTGGTTGTTTTTTTTTTAAACTTAGGTATACGATATTTTCTTGTTATTTTGGTAAAATTTTGTCACTATTTTTTACCAAAATATACATATTATTTCGTATACCTTGTTTTTGATAATTAAAATAATTTTACTGGATACTGGATGTGGTTACTTTTTACCCACTTTATTAAAAAAGTACCCACTATTTATTTTTAATTAAAAAAGTTTGTATTTTTGTAACGCATTATAATAAATTACACTACTATTAATATAACCAAAAAAACAAAAATTATGTCAATAGATTATCAAGGAATAATTGAAAATGTTTCAACATCAAATCCACAAGCTATTATATTAGACGGATTAGATGAAGCAATAATTGGAATGAGTGAGGGTTCTAATCCTATATTTATGTATAGTGTAGAAATTTGCATTGCTATATCAATGAGAGATAATGAGTGGGATTACGAAACTGCCGTTGAGTTTTTAGATTATAATACCTTTAATACTTATTATGGAGATTATAGTCCTAAATTTATTTATGAATTTACTGAAGCATAATGAAAGGGAGTCCAAGAGAAATGGCAATAGGTTGGTGGGATAGAAATTATGTGGAAATCAGAACAAGAAAATAAAAATGACTAAATTAGAACAACATAAAAAGAAAATGGCTTTTATAAATTTTCAAATTCTTGAGAGTTTACTATCTATAGTTGAAAAATATGAAACAACAAACGCAGAAGATATATTAAACTACGGCAAGTCTGCTCTTGTTTTTCAAAATATTACTAAAATAACACCAAAAGATGAAGAGCATAGAATTTTAAGAAGAACTCAAATCAATCAATCAGTCAATGTTTTAATTGATATTTTAAATAATATTGAGGGAGAAGGTAGGTTGTCTAATTTAGATAAGGATGAGTTTGATGAAATATGTTCTCAAATTTTAGAAGGAAAAGAATTAAGTAAAAAACATATTGGAGTTGGAAAGTTTGTTGTTTGTGATAATTTAACATATCAAATAATTGATATTGACTACCACGATTTGACCATTAAACTACAAGACGCTGAAAGTGATACTTGGTTTTGGGAAAAGCCTACCAATTGTAAATAGCTCTCCCCTTTGTAATATATTATATTATTTAAAAGCAATCAGAAATGGTTGCTTTTTTTTGTGCCTCATTTTTCTTGAAGCTTCTCCCTTACTGCTGCTTCCCGCTTCTTCAGAGTGGTTAATAATATTAGGTATACGATATTTTATTGTTATTTTGGTAAAACTTTATTACTTTTTTTACCAAAATATATGCTTTATTTCGTATACCTTATTTTTCAAAATGCTATTATAAGGGCCCTGAGCTGCACAGTTAATGCTGTTTCATCTTTGATTATAATCATTTTATAATTATCCTTTTACTATACAATAAATTTTCTGAAGCTGCAACCACTAAATATGTGCCTGATGTAAGGTGTTGTGGAATGTCCATTACAACTAAACCATTATCACAATTAACAATTTCTATTTTAGAATAAACTTCCACTCCTCTTATATCTCTAAGTACAACTAGTATTTTTTGATTATTTCTATGTAAACTTTCAAATGAAAGACTAATACATTCTCCCTTATTTACTGGGTTAGGATAGATATTCATAATACCTTCACCCTTTACAGAATTTTCGACTGGTATTATATTAAATGTCTCTCGTTGGCCATCATAATCAACTTGAGTAAGGCGGTAATAAGACAATCCTAATAATGGGGTATTATCGATTTCAAAGTAATTAATTATAATATTACTATTCCCAGCTCCATATGTTTCAATTACTCTTTCCCAACTAAATGCATCGGCACTTCGTTCAACAATAAAGTAATCATTGTTCGCTTCAGACATTGTT
>TARA_R110000803_G_scaffold18362_1_pt1 | contig 13959 bp, 10 predicted proteins | sample TARA_R110000803 | Tara Oceans TARA_R110000803 (sample SAMEA4397772) | marine metagenome | biome: Polar Biome; feature: [SRF] surface water layer (ENVO:00010504); material: water (ENVO:00002006), including particulate matter (ENVO:01000060) such as... | depth 5 m | reverse complement strand
AATAGCGAAAAGCTTTTGATTTACTCCTAATGCTGTAGCGGCTAATAAACCGCTAAATGCCAATGTAACTGTATTGTAAACAATTTTTACAGGTGAAGAAATTGAAGAAATGTCAACCGTTTTTGCGCCTGAAACAACCACAACCGCATCACCGTTATCAGTTGTTAAAACTGTGTCGTCTGGTATTGTTAGAATAGAAGTTGATGTTTGATAATTAACATACGAGCCATCACTAGGGTTAGAGACAGTCATTAGTGAACTATGTTTGTATTCGTCAAATACAGCATTTCCAGAAACCGCATTTGCTGAGCCATCAATTACTGTAGCTTCGATTACTATATTTAAAGGTATATCTATTTTAGAATAAACCGCTGTTGTTTCTATGCTTCTTACTTCTAAAACAACAAAATTATTAGAAATACTCACACTTGTTATTGTTCCGTAATCGCCATTTGCACTTACAAAATAATAACCGTTTTCAGTTATGTTAACTCCATTTATTTGCGGAATACCTCCAACGTTAGGTGTAACGGTTCCTTCAATACCTGATGTAAATGTTTTTTTAATGTATTCTGAAATTGCATCACTTTCAGCTTTTGTGTAATACGGTGTATTTGCCATTTTTATTTTTTATTATTAACTACCAAGTTGATATTGCTACTCTTTTCCATGTGTTTGTTGCTGTACAAATATAAATATAATCTGTTGTATATCTTATCTCTCCTAATATACCTGTTGATGTTGCTGTTGCTGGTGCTGTTTGAAAAGAAAGCGTCATACTTCCGTTTGCTTCAATCCTAAACACGACTGCGCCTAAGTAATCTCTTATAAGTAATGCTGGTTCGCCAGAAACACCTATAGAATTAGTGTCTCCTGTTATAATTTCTAAACCACCACCATCAGCATCACCTCTACTATCTAGTGATAAAATATGCTTAAAACCATCTACCCCTAAAAAACCATCAGTTACAATGCTTATAGGTATGGTAATACTACTTAAACCTAATTGACCTTCAGATATTTTTTTATTTCCTTTCATTTATAATTATCCTTGTTGTGGTTCATTAATAAAATGTTCGTATATAAATTTAATCCTATCTCCGCTTTCCATAGTACCTAATATTTCTAATTGATTTGGAGATGTATAGATATAATCAGTTTCATCTAAATACTGACCATTAACAAATATTCCTATAAAAAAAGTTGGTTCAAAATCTAACGTAAAAACTTGTGTACCACTCGTGTAGTTTATTAATTGGCGATAACTACTTATGTTTGAATACAAAATACCTTCTTCTGTATAAAAACTATCTCCTAAAGACCCTACGCCAACCTTGCTATTTAAAGTGTTTTGCAACCCTACAATATCAGATACTTGTCTTTGAATTAATTTAATGTATTTACTACCATTATAAAAAATAACATCATCTACAATTAAACTTATTGCTCCATTTCCAAAATCTCTTGTTCCTGCAACTGAAACTGTATAATTATCTCCGGAAAGACCTGTTCCGTTAGATAAAGAAGGAGTGTTAGTTGTTGCGTTATAATTTCCTAAAACACCTCTTAGTAAAGGTATCTTTATTTTTTGAGCATCGTTAACACCACTATTTAAAAACAAATAATTATTATCAGTTGTAACGGAGGTTATTTCTGTTAATTCACTTGGAAGTAATGAATTTCCTAGTAATGTTAGTAAAGCAATAATTTCTTCTTGTGAAATACTAGCCATTTATTGATTGTTTTTTGTCCATAATAATAATGCTTTTCCCTGTATTGCTGCTATACCTGCTGTAATTTCTAAACTAGCAGAAGTATCTACAATGTCTTCATTTACATTTTCTAGTAATAAATCTCCATTAGACTTCAAAGTTACGGAAAATCTTTTAAAGTTATAATTCGGATCTCCTGTCACTTCTGGTTCCTCAGATAGATTGTAGTAAATTCCATTTATAACTAAATTAGAGTGCGCAACAACTAACCTTAATTTTTGCGCCATTTGAAAACTTAACCTATTAAAACTAAATACTTCAGAATTATAAACGGTATTATCTGTTACGTAATATTGCTTGTCGCCATCATAACCTTCTGTACTTTGCTCCCCTAAATAATCTACATATCCATTTACTCTTAATTTATGCTTTACACCTGTTTGATAATTCATATCTCCAATATTAGCATCATCCCAGTAATCAATTTCAAATAAGAAATTACTATTTTCTACTCTTTTTATTTTTTCAGAAATATATGTAAAATTAATTTCAGTAGAACTAACCCCTGTTTCTATCACAATGTTAAAACTTTCAGGTAATAACGTCATTGGTGCTAAAAATTCATATATTTCATAAGGTTGTAGATTATAGCTTGCTGATATATTTTTTGTTATTGGGCTACCTGTATATGTTATTTTAAATTCTAAAATAAAAGCTTGGTAAGTATCTGAGTAACCTATAGAGTCTATTTTTACTTGACCTAAACCATCTATTGTAACGTAATTACCTTCTTTATTAGCCCATACTGGTAAAGAAAATCCATAATCAACATTTCCTATAACAGCATTTGTAATAGGGTTTAAAGTGTTAACTGCTCCAAAATATATTGCACTTTTACCATCTCCAATATCAAAATAAGTGCTTGTACTTTTTGCAGATAAGCCTGTATTTAATGTTTTTTTTATTGCAGTTAAAACAGTTGTTGTTAAATCCTCCTTAATTGCAAACACATTAACATATTGAGCGTTTGTTTTAAATTGAGTAGTAGGAATATCTGTTTCTAAAAATTGCTGAATGTAAGGGTATTTAATTAATCTTAAAGAATTAGAACTTAGTGTATTTTTATAATTATTTTTTTTGTTAACCTCGTATTTAGAATATCTTATAGGGTTAATGTCTGATATAGAAAAAATTGTTTCCCCTAGACTTGTGGCTCCGTCAACAATTACACTTTTACTAATAATACACCCTAAAGCATCTTTTACATATATTGTGTAATTACCGTTTGATAAACTTGTAAATATGTTAGTTGTAGAGTAATTTGTACCATCAATAGAATATTCATAAACAGAAACGTAAGGAGAAATGTAAGCAACAGTTACCGTTATATTTGCACCTGTAGTTAAATTAATTATATCTGTAGTTACGTCACTGCTAATTAATTTTCTTGGATTATTTGTGGAAATAGCACCAATAACCTCACCTAACGTATCTGATACTGCAATTTTACTTCTATCACCTCTAATTAAAGAAACTGTAATTGGACTAGCTTGATTAGATATAGCAATAACGTTATCTACATAAACATTATACAAACTATTACCTCCTGTAATTCCTAAAATAGCATTAATATTTACACAAACATCTGGAGATCCTGCTGCATAAGAACTAACTACTAAAGATTTATCTAAAGGTACTGTTCCTGCTATTATTTGATAAGTTACCTTGCTATTTGTTATCATTGAACCGGTAACACTTACAGCACTATAACTTGACGAAGTTATGGTAACTACATTCGCTAATGATGTTGCATTTATATCAAGAACAATATTAGCATCTAAATTTATAGCAGTAGCTAAATTTGCTGCATTTACTTCATTTCCAACATCAGGAGATAAAGTAGAAACTATAGTTGGTCTAAATCTTATTGGAAAAAAACTTTCTGTAAATGTAAAGTTTGTTGCACCATTATTAAATGTAAGTATAATTTGATCTGTAGTTACACCTGTTGCCGGAGTGCTTATAACCGCAGTTGGGTCAATAGTTAATATTATAGTTGTGCTTACTGCCATTATAATCTTGCTTTTATTAATGTTATTTTAGCTTCATCCTTGGTATCTAGTTTTATTAGCCTACCATATTTTTCTTCGCTTTTTTCAATATATTTTACAAGACCAAAGTAATTAGGTACGAATAAGTTGTTTATCTTAGTAAAACCTAGTAATCTTGTTTCTATTAATTGACTCATTTTAAATGTAAAGTTAATCTTTTCTGCTTCAACCTTTGCTTTTGGTATATCCTCTACAACAACTAAAGTATTTTCTTTTATCTCAATACCGTTTTGTTTTGTAATTAAGTTTTGATTAGAGTTACTGCTACTAAATCTAATACCGCTTTTTGGGTAATGATAAAGACCTCTTTTAATACTATAACCATGACCATAATAAAGCCTATTCATTGGGCTTAATCTAAAATTCCATAAGTTTTCTGGTTTAAAAACACCTTTAGGTAATTCATCTAATATTTGAACACCATTTTCAGTATCATTCCATAAATTATGAGTATAAGAACCATCTGCTAAATATCTTGCATCATGCATAAATAAAGAACTATCTCTATTTGTATCTTCTTTAGGAAATTTTGAATATGGTTTTCTTCTTATAGATTCATAGCCGACTGCATCTGTTCTTATTTTAGTAATTACTTCATAGTTAGATTTTGATTTAGTATTTATTGTAGAAAATTCAGTAAGACCATTAGGCTCATCTAAACCACTAATTTCTTCATATTCCATACTTCCGGAATGACCTAGCTTTACACTAGAAAAGAAATCTAATTTTGAAACTTCACTTTCTATATTGTCAACCTCACCTAAATCTAAACCTATAAAATTTTGTTGAGTATAAGTTGCAGGTTCTATCCTTATTCGCTCTGTATTTCCATCAAAAAAAGTAAACCAACATAGAGGTTCTAAATAACTAAAACTCTCAAAGGCATCTTTAAAAGAGGTCTTCATCTGTATAGATACTTCTTCATTATTTTCATCTAATCGAGAATCTTTAAATTGCCTTGCCCACAATCCATGGTCTACAACAATATTTTCATATTTACCACCATTACCAAAATTAGAAGACACAACTAAACCTTTTGTACCTGTTATTTTAGAAATTATTCTATCAAAAAAATCAAGAGGCTTTATGCACCTACTAACACTTATAGGGTAATCTGCATAATCTTCTAATGTTACTATTGCTTCAGGAACATCCATAAACAATATTATGTATGCAGTTTTACCTCTAGGCGATATATTTTCACCAAAAACATTGTAAGTCAATGATAAACTTTGATTAACGTCTAGTTCTATTTCAAATGATTGGTCAATTGTTTTTTCTACATCAAGGTTTCCACTAAGGTCAAATTCATCAATTATATAGTTGGTAGAATCTACAATTACATCATCAAATCCATTACTAGCTAATTCTGATATTTTAAATTTAACTTGAAAATTAGTATTTCTAACATACCTAATTTTACTTGTAGAACTTTTTATTGTGTATTTTAATTTAACTTTAACTTTAACCGTTCTTTTTAAATCTGATCTCCAAAAAAATATATTTCCAACTTCTTCTACTTGTCCTACATTTACTGCTCCAGAAGTGTTTCTTAAATTACTTTGACTAGCAGAAAGAAAAGGAAATTGTGCCATATCTCCACTTAGATAGTCTACAGTCATTGGTATTGAACGACTTTCATTAATATCGGATGTTTTTAATTGTCTTTGACTAAATAAAGTATAATCATATTGCTCATCTTTAAATAAACTTTGCAAAAACAAACTTCTTGGTATTGGTTTAAATACTTTTGTTTCAATATCTCCAATATCAATACCATCAGCCGATTCTTTATTTATTAAATCGTATTCGTCAGATTCTCTATTTTTAATATCAGTAAACAATCCTCCTTCAGTAGCCTTAACGGTAACACTTCCTGTTCTTGAATTTCGTTTTAAAGTACCTAAATCTATTTCTTGAATATACCTTACTTTAAATTCTTCGGATAATGAGTATTTGTTTTTTTCGTATTTAGTAATGATGCATTTTTGTTGAATGCCTTTTGTAGAAAATAATCTGTATAAATAATCAGCACCATTTCCAAAAAATTCTAAATCAATATCGGTTTTAACAATAAATCCTTTACTGTCAGAATCTCTAGCATAACCTCTAGTATCATTTTCATAACCCTTAGGCTCTTGTATTGTTTTTAACCCTAAACTTTCGCTATAAAGTTGATATTTTACACTTACAACTCTCTCTAAATTATCCATTAATAAGGTTTTTCTTCTTTAAATTCAACTGTATTATTAACGTTTATTGGTCTTGATGCCATTTTTTCAATCCTTCTACCCATTTTATCTATATCACCACGTAAACCGCTAACTTCTCTAAGTAATGACAAATCTACTATTTTTTCATTTAGCATTTTGCCATTGCTACTCATGTTCATATCAAATACAGAACGCTCTACATCAAATTCTTTAAAGAAATCATCTTGGGATTTAAAAACTCTATCCCCTTGATTTAGGTACGTAATTGCATCTCCACCTACGCTACCCATAGTTTTTAAGTTACCAAATTTATCCACAATAGGCTCTGGTCTTTTTTCCTGAGTAATTGCCCAACCATCTTTACCCATTGTACCACCTGTTTCGAATTGCGGTAAGGGTTGTGAAGCAACAATAGCTGCTTGTGATAATCCTAAAGCAATAATTGCAGCAATTAAAAGAGGATTTCCTAAAGCCGAAACTACTCCAACCGCAGTATCAACCGCAATTTTAATTAAATTATTCTCTCTTTCTTTTTTTGCTTGTTCTGTTTTTATTCTTCGCTCTTCTTCATTAAACTTTTTACGAGCATTTTCTTTTGCTTTATCTGATGCTAAATCGTTATTTAAAGTAATATCACGTACTCTTTGTGCTTCTTGAAGTTCTATTTCATATCTTTTCATTGAAGCGTCCAAAACACTTCCTATAAGCTCTTTGCTTAATTCAGCCCATTCTTCAATAGAATTTTTTTCTCCATCAAAAAACATATCAAATTTAGACATGTCAATATCAAACATATCGGAAAATGTATCTGTTACTGTTCCAAATATGTTTTTAAGGTTCTCTAATTTTTCAGCTAATTTATCAACACCTTCAATATCTTCATCGTTACCAATACCTCCAAGTTCAGCATTGATTTTTTTAACCATATCTTCAAATTGCTTTATTTGCAATTGTGAAAATAAACCTGTTGATTCTAAATTTTTAACTAAAATCTTTTTATGAGCTTCTAAAGATAATTTTTGGTAACGTTCTTCTATTTTTTCTCGCTCATCACCGCTTAAAGATAAATTAGATAATTCTATGTTTTTAGCATTTTCTAATTCTTGTTGTTTTTGCTGAAGAGTGTCTTTAAGATTATCTTCATTATCTTTAAAAATCTCTCGTTGCAAGCTATTTACTTTTTTACCATTATCTTTAACCCTATCGGTACTTTCTGCAATTGCTTTTTCTAGCAATTTAGCACGATTTTTTACAGATTTCTTTGCAACAGCAAAATCCTCGTTAGCAATAACAATATTTAAAGCATCTAAATCTTCTCCATATTCTTTTAATGCAGCTAATCTATCTTCTTGATGATTTTTTTCATTTATAATTATTTCCTCATTTAACTTTAAATTTCTTTCTAGTCTAAATTTTTCTATGTTAAAATCTTTTTCAGCAGCAATTTTTTTCCTTAATCTTTCTCTTTCTGCTTTTGCTTTTCTTTCTGCTTTTTTTCTAGCTTCTTCTTCTTCTTTACTTTCGCTTTCTTTATTAATTGGATCGTTTAATTTTTTCTGTTCAATTATTAATTCTTTTGTAGCTCTTATTTGACCTCTTAAAAAAGATATATTTTTTTCTGCTAAAATATTAGCATTTATTTGTCTTTTCTCAACTATTAATTCTCCTAAACTGTTTTCTCCAGAAGCAGAAGTTTTTCTTTCTTCTATTTGTTTATCTATAGCTATGATTCTATTTTCACCTGTTTCCAGAACAAAACCTTTATCCATTTCTTCTAATTGAGATTCTAGTTTTGATAAATTATGTGTTAAATCCTCTATAAAAGTTACTTCATTGTCTTTTCCTTGACCTCTTATTAATTCAATAAACTTATCGTAATTATCTTTAGCTGTATCTATAGTTTTATTAAAACCAGCTAATTCAGCGTTAAAAAGACCATCTAAAGGAGTTTCATTTTGTTTATTTATTTCTGTAACAAAATCAGTAAAATCTTGAACTGCATTTTTAAAGAATTTGGAAATCTCACCATCTCCTTTCATTACACTTAAAACTAAATTATCCCAAGCATCTGTTAAATCAGATATATTTGAACTTAAACTTTCAGTTGCTTTATCATATTCTGTATTTAAAGCAATGTTTTCAGAATATTCTGTATTTGCACGATTCAAAGCATCTTCTAAAATATTGTAATTTTTAGCCAAAGAACCAACAACCGCTTCTGTTCTTTTTTCTTGTAAATTTAACCCACGAAGAGTATTGGATAAATTTTCACCAGACTTATCGCTTTCATGTAAACCTTTAACAAATTTTCTAAAAACAGAAACAGAATCTTTACTAAACTCTTTTTTAAACTCTTCTGCTGTTTGACCTGTAAGTTTTAATATTTTTTCTAAATTAACTCCTGCAGAAGCACCATCATTTAATACTTTGAATGTTTTCTGCAATGCACCTCTTGAAGCTTCTGCCTGCGCTCCTAAAGCACTTGTAGCAGCACCTAGACCGATAACACTATGTGCGCTAGTTTTATATATGGAAATACCTCTTTGTATTTCTGTTGTATTTTTTAATATTTCACCTTCTGTTGCTGCAAAATTATTACCTAAATCAGTAATTACAGAACCTAATCTATCTGCGTTTTCTACACTATCATTCGATAATTCTATAAACTTAGCAAATGATCTTGCTGAATCTGTACCTATAATATCTGATGTTAAAGCAAGTTTTTCTATTGTGGCTGAAAACTTTAATATATTACTAACACCTCTTACCCCTAATTGACCAGCTATTTCTGCTGCTTTCATAAGATTTTTTGTAGAAATTCCTTTAAGTTTTGATCCTAATATAATTGCCTGCCTACCAAATAAATCTAATTGTTTTTTTGCAATATTTGTTGTTTTACTTACTGATATTAATTGTTTATCAAACTCGATAACAGTTTTTACCGAACTTTTTACTAAATTAACAAACATTTGTAAAGCACTAAAAGCCCCAAAAGCAAATAAAATATTTTTAAACCCTCTTGCCATTGAGCCTAATCCTTTTTTAGAAAAGTTTTTAGAAGCTAAGTTTGCTTGATTTATTTTACTTGTTAGCCTATCATATTCTTTTTGTGCTTTTTTAGTTTCCCTAGAATTTTTACCTTGTGATACAATTAAATCCTGTAAAACGTTTTTTGCTTTTTTCTGAGCATTAACTAATTGAACATAAGCCCTAGAAAGCTCGGTTGATGCCTTTTTTTGGTCTTGAAGTGCTTTTTTATTTCTTTCAATCGCATCCGCTTCTGATAACCTAGCCTTATTCGCTTTTTTTGCATCATTAATTGCTTTTTGATTTGCTGTATCAGAAGCCTTTTTTTGAGCTAAAATTGCTTGTTTGTTTTGGTAAATTAAATCAGCTTTTCTTAATCTCTCTTTGTTTGCTTTTTTTATATCAGAAACTTGTTTATCATAAGCTGCTTCTGAAGCCTTTTTTTGAGTTTGAATTAATTTTTTATTTCTATGAATTAAATCTGCTTCCGCTAATCTTTCTTTGTTTGACTTTTTTATTGCATCAATTTCTTTTTGATGAGCTACTTGTATTGCTTTCTTCTTATCTTCTATTGCTTTTTTTTGAGCCTGTATTGCTTTAATAGTTTGTTTTGAATAGGCTATTTCTTTTTTTGCCTGAGCATCTCTTTGTTTTGCCAAACCTTGCATAGTAAGAGCTAACTCATTTTTCTTAACCTTTACTTGACCGTCAGAAACAATGATTTTTTTATTTAAACCATCTAGTTTTGTTAATTGAGCATTTACTTTCGTTAATAGTTTTAGAAACTTTTCTTGGCTATTACCTCCTTTACCTAGAACATTTACAATGTCCTGAGAAGTCTTAACCGCTACTTTTTGTAATGCTGTTAGGTTTTCGGTTATATCCTTTATATCCTGTTTTGCTTTGTCAAGAGCATTATCTAAATTATTAGCCATTGTTTTGTTGTTGTTTTCGTTCTTGTTCTTTTATGTTTTTAGCCCTGCTCATCATTGCAATCCACTTAGATACACTTACTTTTTTAATATCTATTTCATTTTTATTTAAAGCAAGTTCAAGAGCTACTTGTTGTTCTGTTAATGTAAAACTTTCTCCAGATGAATTTTCTTTTTTTAATTCCTCTAATTTACTTTCTTTTATTCTTATTTTGTTTTCGCTTTGCTTTAATTGCAAAACCATTTTTTCTATTTCTTTTTCGAAAGGATTTTTAGTATTTATTACATAATCCCAACTCTTTAATTCCGCAATGTACAATAGAGTAACTTCTTTTTCCATAGCAGAAGTAGCAAGTATAGTTAACAAAGCCGAAACAACCTTGTATCTAGTTGTTAGGTGCAATATATCTCCCATTAGTTCATAATACTGCATTGTTGTTTTATCTCCGCTTAAATCAACGTATTCATCGTATATCTTTTTCCATGTTTTTTCTATGTCGTCATGGTGTTCTACCGAATTATATCCATCAAATTCTGGGTACAAATGGTTATAGTCCTTTTCCTGTAAGACTTTGTAAAAATTATATATCGGTATTTCATCACAATTTCTGTAATACTTTAGCATCTGCTGAAAATTTATGGTTATTAAGATAGCGTAAAAACAATTAGAAACATTGTTTACTCCTTTGAAGCATCCTCGTAAGGCTAAAGAGTAGGTTTCGCTTAGTTACAAAGGTAATAAATATTAAACAAAAAAAAACCTTGCTAAATTAATAGCAAGGAAAATATAGATATGAAAAGAAAAACCCTACCTCCATAGGTGATTAAAAGAAATCAAATGTAGTTAAATTATATTAAACCTACCACGCTTTCGTAAAGTATTATTTTTTGAAGTTCAGGAAGTAGTACTGTTAAATTAAAAAAATTATTATTTTCTTCTGTTAAATCAGATAAATTTGTGTTGTATATTTTTTCAAGTCTGTCTATTTTTCCTGATACTGAAAATATTGAAAACTCACCTTTATTTGCATTTGTTCTTACGCTCAATGTTTCAAATAATTCTCCTGTCCAATCAAAATTATACGGTTGTCCTGTAATTTTTTCTTCTCTAGGTCTATTGTAAGGGTCTTTTGCATGTTTGTATTCAGTTGTCCAAAAATAAACACCTACAATTGATCCGCTAGTGTCTTTACCTTTTGCTAATTGATTTTGAGTAATAAGGTGTATTAATAATTCAGCGTTTTCTAAAACTATTTTGTTTGCGTAAATAGGTAATCTATCTTTAATTGATTTTAGCCTATTTATAAATGGTTGGATAACTGTACTCATATTACAAATATACAAAAAAGACCAAGAAAGTAAATCCTTGGTCTTTTTTATAAAATATTTAATAGTTATTAAGCTATTACCGTTGCTGTTGCTGTTGCTGACTTGTAAACGTCACCGTCTAAAAGAACACCTTCTCTTGTTTCTGCTGTATCATACAATGCAATTGTTACAATTTCATTAGTAGATAATGCCGACACCGTTAAAGTGTAAGTTCCTGTAACCTCTGATATTGCTGATGGAGTTACTGTTGCACCTGCTACTTTTACTACTAAATTAGCCAACACTAATCCGGTAAATGCACCGTTACCTTGTTTAAGCTTTGCTGTAAAAACAATAGATGTTGCTGAATCTGAAGGTACGGTTATTGCTAACTTAACTTCATTTACACCATCAATAGATTGTGGCTTAAAGGTAATTTCTTTGTTTGAAACATAGTAGTACGATGTATCAATTTCACTTCTATCCAAAAATTGGAAAGTAAGTCCTTGTTTCATTACTGTACTAAAAGTAGAAAACTGAAGACCGTTAGTATCAATCATTCCGGTAGAGATACCTTTTAAAGAATCATCACTTGCTACTGTACCTAAAATATTCCCATCTGCATCTACAAACAGGGTATCGTAAGCTCCAAAAGAATCTAAAGAGCTTAATGCTGCTTGATAAGAAAATCCTTTCTGAAACATAGCATTAAACGCATACAATCCTTTTCTAGTAACGTTGATTGTTCCATCAGGAAGTGTTTCTGTTACATTTTCTTCTAAATTCGCTACAAACTCTCTAACACCGTCTAAAACAACAAGCTTTCTTTCTGCTTGTAATTTCTGAATGTAAGTTTTGTCAAACTCAACAGTTTTATCAAATTTAAAATCTTTTTTTGTAAACCAAATAGAAGTAGTTGCTTTTAATACTGCTTCTGTTCCTTTACTACCTGTTCCAAGGTCAACTCCAACTCCAGAGTTTACTAATTGTCCAATTTGTGCTAATGTTGCCATAATTATTTAATGTATGATTTTGATTTAAAATATTTAGCACCTTCTAAGGTTAATTCCTTTTGAGTACCTTTTTTTAATATTACTATTCCGTCCTTACCGCAAACAGGAACATCTTCTTCTAAAGTATAACGTTTAGTTGAAATTTTCTTTTTTTTAATTACGGGTTTTTTCACTACAGGTTTCTTTTTTATAACCTTTTTTTTATAAGCGTCTTGTACCATTTTTTAATTGTTTTAAACTATGTAACTAAGTTTTATGTTTATTGAAAAAATATGATGTTTATTCATATTATCAAACTTAGCATCTTTAGATGAAAATTCTTTAAATATGTTTTCTACACGCCTTTCAATTCCAGTTATTTTAAATCGATTATAGCAAATATTTCTTAATATTTGTATAGCCTGTGCCTCCTGTTTTGAATCTTGCCTTTGTAATACGTTAGGATATATTTTATCTAAATTAGACATAAATACAATTTTAACGTTATTTGTAAAATCAAATTCATCTTCAGTACTATCTTCATCATCTGTTAAAAAACAAAATGTTGTAGATTTATTATCATTAAAATAAACACTTTCATAACCTTGCTTTTCCGCATTAAACCATTCTGGTATAAGTAACTTTGAAGTAGCGTAAGCATCAGGGGTTTCAATACCGCTATTTAAAGGTGTTCTGTAAATTTTACCATATCCATCAATTTCTCCAGCCCATATTTTAGAAACTTCTTCGTACAATGATATTTGCACATCTTGAAGTCTTTCATCTAGTCCTAAAGGGTTTGCTAATATGTTATTCATTTATAAAGATCCTATTTCAACGGTTAATCCTCCTTGGCTTTTTAATTGCGTATCAAATGTTTTCTCTAACATTGTAATTGCTTTCTTTTTTTCATCCATGTATCTTTTAACAACTGTATCTGCTTTTGTATTCTTTAATTCTTCAATAAGTATATTGTTAGCCATTTGAATTCTTTGAACTCTATTGCTTGAATTATTAGAATTATGCATAAACATTTGAAAACACATGTACTCGAAAGTAGCTCTTACAAATGATCCGAAATTAGAAAGGTTATTATTAATGTAAACTTTAGAATCTAAATAAGAAGTTATGTTTAAGCCTATTCCGTTTCCGTATGTACTATAAGTATATTTAGAACTTTCTGGCGCAACTCCTGTGCCGTTTGTAGTGTATGCAACAAAACCATCAAATCTTTTTGGGTCTATATTTTTATTACCTACAAAAACATCAGTACTATCAATTACTAATTTAAACACACCTTTACCAGTTAATACAATATCTGTATTAACAAAATTCAATTCACCATTATTAGGTGTTATTGTTATTGTTTTGATAAGCGTGTTTTGATTAATAACATACAAATTAATTGGTGTCGTTCCACTTTTTTGTATTGATATTTGATTTATTCTAAAAGAAACGTAATCACTTCCTTTTGGTTCAATTACCCAACCTGCATAATCATTTAACAATGTTGTAGCAATATCTCCATTATCGTATAAAAACTGATTATTAATCAATCTTTTGTTTAAAGACAAATCCGAATATACTCTATCTTTTACTTTTTCTATAAAGTTTTTAACTCGTAAAGAACTCATATTAGTTTCTAACCAATATAAAGAATCTTC
>TARA_R110000803_G_scaffold15153_2_pt1 | contig 13968 bp, 11 predicted proteins | sample TARA_R110000803 | Tara Oceans TARA_R110000803 (sample SAMEA4397772) | marine metagenome | biome: Polar Biome; feature: [SRF] surface water layer (ENVO:00010504); material: water (ENVO:00002006), including particulate matter (ENVO:01000060) such as... | depth 5 m | reverse complement strand
ATTACACCGTCTGCTGCAATACGATTAGTAGTTTCAAGTGCAATCGCTGTTGCATTTGCCGAAACACTTGCTGTAAATGCATCATCTGCTGTTTCGAATGCTGTGACAATCTCAGCCAATGAATTCAATGACACTTCATCAGTGTTATTCAAGATATTACTAATTTGCGTTTGTAAACCAGTATCGGCTGCTTCGTATGCGGATATTATCGAGCTTTCTGCACCTGTTGCACGATTAGTTTCTGCTGTAATTGCGGCTGCGTTAACGCCTTCTGCTGCCAATGCACGAGATACTTCATTTGTAACTGAGGTTGCGTTAGCACTTTCTGCTGCACGTGCAATAAGTGCCTCTGCTGCTACTGCGGCCTCGATATCGGATGCTACTGCGTCTTTAGCGCGTTGAATTGTGAAATATAAGTTTGCTGCGCCTTCGGTTAAATCATCAGTATCTAATGAGTTTACCAAATTCTCGACGGTAATACGTGCTAATGTGTCCGAGTTATGGACGTGTAATAACAATGTATCGTTTATTAATGAGTTCACTACCAATGCTGCATCTTGGCCAGATACTGCGGATGGTGCTACTTTCGTTGGCGTTATTGCTGCGTTCGCCAGTGCTGGTGCTTTAATCTGTCTAAAAGCCATGAATTCTTCTCCAATCAATATATATATTAACTGCCCGCTATTGCCGACAATTTGTCAAAAAATGGTAAACATTTTATCAACACTGTTATTTATCATAAAAATTTTATTAATTAAACTACGTGATTATATAATATATAGTATATAACTAGTTATGCAATTCTGGATTGATAGTTATATTATACGGGTAGGTAACGTATATCAACGACGGATGACGCTGCTGGTGCAACATTTAACGTTAATGATGTATTTGAAATTGAATATGAAGTAGGTGGTAATATTGCACCATCAACAATAACAAGAACACTATGTACACTATGACCTGTTTGTACAGTGTACTGTGTAGTGGAATTATCACCAGTATATTGATTGCTGGTATATGTTAAATTCAAGTGATGATTTTCTATAGAGTTATGTACAGGGGATGTCATCGTAGCAAATGGGTAACGATACTTAATATAAATTTCAGCACCATTATCAGGGATTACACTGAACGTAAGTATATTGGCATTTATTGCAAACACACTTGGACGCTGTAGAACATCATTTACATATACATCAACTGATTCTACATCTTCGGGTTGATCAGTTAATGGATATGATACAGTTACGCCATTTCCAATAAATGCTTGTGCTGCTGGAATTGGCGATAGATTAATACCGTTATCGGCAAACGAGAAATTCCCATTTCCGTCCGTTACTAATACTTGTCCATTTGTACCATCAGAGATTCCAAGATCCAGAAATTCAACATCGGCATCTCCAAACGTGAAATTACCACTTCCGTCTGTTAATAATACTTGACCAACTGCACCATCTGTAATTCCAAGATCAAGTAATCCACCAACTACAGTTGATGATATAGTAACAGTTCCATCACTGTTATCTGTTAATTCAAAACCACTGCCGACATCAAATTTCAATCCAGTAACGACTACTGATAAATTTGATGATTCGACACTATTAATCTCACTTACTGAGAATTCCAAATCAGTTCTTATAGCGTCATTCTGAGCAATTAGTTGTGATGATGTTGCAAATGTACTGTCAGCACCTTGGAATGCTGCAACAATTTCTGTAAGAGAATCCAATGTTGCTGGATCAGTATTTGATACTATATTATCAATCTGTGCTTGTAATGAACTAACATCTGCTTGTTGACCTGATGCTGATGCAACACCCTTTGGTCCAGCATATGTAGCACCCGATATGAAAACACTGTTTCCTGTAAAAGATTTTCCATTGGGGAGATTGTCACCAATAAAGTTTAGTATACCAGACTGATAATCAAAAAACCATTCATCGTTATTACCACTACCAGTAGTAAATACTTTATTAGACATAGTCTCAGCGCCTGCTGCGTCACCAGCAGTATGTATATAAACATTTACTATATACGTTGCACCAAATTCTGTAGGAATCCAATCTGTAATTCCAGTTTTCCAAGTTCTATTGCCTGTTGCTGTAATATCTTCAACCGATTCAACTGCTGTACGAATTTCTACAACACCAGTTGTAACAGTTGGTCTTACATTAGGAATATCACCAGAGGAAGACCAAATTGTATCACCACGCATCAATAGCGGACTAGCAATACTTTCGTTGGCTCCTAACTTATTAAAAACTGTATCAGTTTTGGCGGCACCTAGACCCAGTTTCTTAAATAGAAAGTCTATTTTTTGATTGTCAGAAATTGCCATTAGGAAGCCTCACCGATTGCGATATTTGTTATTTCTTGACCACTGGTTAATGCTACTCTAACTAATACAACATTGTTTGTTGCATTACTCATATTTTCAGAACCTAGTGTCATTGTATTACTTGAATTAATACTTATTCCTGTTTGAATTACATCTGATCCTGTGAATGCACATCCATCTGAACCATTTCCGCCTGCTGCTGTATTAGAACCGGGCAAACCTACGCCTGCGTACTGTATAGTACAATCTAACCAACCACCAGCACCACTTGAGTTATCTACTAGAGTTCCGGGAGAAGCAATCCACATACCTGATATTCCAGTAGCAGCAATGATTATATCAAAGTTAGCAACTACTCTTCTACGGAATGCAAATGTAAAATATTGTGTACCTGTGTCTGCGCTTCTGTCTGGTCCCACTGGTAAATATCCAGTGCTATAATCAACTGTATTGTGTGTTATTTTTCCCCAACGCACAGTTGCTTCTTGTGTCCCACTCACAGCAATTGCACCAGTGAAAGGTGTTGCTGCATAATCTGTTGCACTATTTATAGTAGGTGTATCTGTGCTATCTGAGATAAAGTTAGCAACACGAAGTGCATTATCTGTAATAAAACCATTTCCTAATGCACTTGCTGTTGGAATAGAATATTCCAATATACCAGTAGGAGAAGATGTATGCACTTGTATTTTTTCTACAAGATGTGCGTAATTACCTGTACCATTTACGTTATATGTTCTAACTTTTAATGATTCAACTGCTGCTATATTTGATGATGTAATATTAACTGTTTGATCAGCATATTGATAATTTAAAGTGTTTGCTGCTGGGATATTGTTGGTTAAATAAACGATATCTTCTAAATCTGAATAATTTTTATATTGAGTACTAATTGTTGCACCATAAGTACTTTCTGAATTAGTACCATTTGAAATTTCAAATACATTATTTGTATCTTTATATGCTTGACCTATCCAGTTACTTACAGATACACCCGATAATGTTAATTGAGGACTACCAGTATTATAATAAGGTATGCCTGAAATATATCTGTAACTTCCCGCAACACTTTCGGTGAGTGTAGCACTTGATACATCATTGCTTGGTACACTAGTATGATCGTCACATACTACTGTGACATAGTTTGTGTTTCCAGTTGCACTATGTTCAATACGTTGATCATTAACACCAGTTGTGTATTCTGAAAAAGGTTTAGTTATTTTTGAATCAAACGTTTGAAAAAATCCAGTAGGATATGTTGATGTACTTATACTATTATGTGCATCACTCTGATCACTAATAACTAAACTTGAAAAAGTTCCATTTTCGTTTAATGCAGTTGTAAAAGTCTTAGCACCATCTGCTACACCATTAACTATTGCAGAAACCGTTCCCGATAACCCATTGAATGCATTTCCTGCAATCGATGTATCCATTGTTCCACTAGTATATCTTCTTGCTGTTGAAGTTTGCAAACTTGCGCCCGCTACTAACGGATTCGATGCACTGTTATCTGCAAATCCATGTGCCAATTTAGGACTTAATCCTTGCGCTGTGTCTGTAAGCGTTATTGTTTTACTAGATAAACCAGATGGTGCTGAAGGAATCGCATTCACTTGGAATGTTAAATTAGCGGTGTCTGTTTGAGCAGTTATATCAGGCGTACCCGATACTGTAAAATCTAATTGATAATTTCCAGCACCAACACCAGTAAAGTCATGATTTACACTGTCTAGACCTATTTCTGTATCATTTGCACTACTATCATTCCAATTATATACATGACTCTCACCATGCTCACTTGTATTGCTTACAGTGACCAATGCTCTGTTGACACCTGTATAGTCTACACCATCGTACACATCATACTGGTTATCGCCGCTGCGATTTGAAATTGTATCTGCTGAACCTGCAATTGTTGCTCTAACATCTGGTTCAACATGTATTACAAAGTCTGTACTTGTAAATGGACTGCTAGTATGACTATTGATAACTTGTAAATTACCAGTAAAATCTTGTGCTGTATTATTTCCAGCCAATGTATATTTGTGTGTTATTGTTTGTGCAGTATCACCAGATTGATTAGTTCCTGCATTTACTGTTGTGATTGTTCCGTCGCCAAAATCCCATCTGTAAGTTGTTCCAAATGTACTGTAACTACCGATAGATGATTCTGTATCATTTGTAAATGTTACTAATAACCCGTTGATTGATTCTTCATTAATACCTGTTACAAGATCCGAACTTGTATCTGGCGTATGTGTATCATAAAGAAGATATGAAGCATTATCGTTTAGTGGTAGAATTGATGGTTGTGCGGTAGTATGACTATCTAACGTCAATGTCACTGTTCTCTGTACTTCTGATTCTGTGCTAATTGCAAATGTATGTGCTATACGTCCACCACCTACTCCGCCTGCAACACTATCTGATGTAATAATTTCATCTGCTGATCCGTCTGACCATGTCCATGTATATTGAATTGTTGCATTTGTGGTATTAGTTGTTGTATTTTCAAAGTAAACAGTATCACCATCATCCCAGTAAGTTAATGGGCTTCCACCAACTGCTTGCGAGTATGCTGCAAATGTTACGATTGGATCAGTAGTATATATTATTATGTAATCTTCTTTTAATTTCAAAGATGAACTACCAGTGCCTACTCCCGCATTATTGAATGCGGTTACGTTAACATCAAATGGAGAACCTACGTTACTAGCGTATGTATGAGTTGGTGTTGAATCAGTCGTGGCAGTAGTAGTATTACCATCGCCCCAATTAATTGTAAATCTATTTGCATTACCGACTACAGTAGTTGTAAGAGTTGCAGTTAATCCTGCTCCGCCTGATACGATATCAGATACAAAGTCTACTGATTTAACATAAGTATTTACTCTTATATTTTCAATAATTTCTGCTAATCCAGCAGTTTGCACATCGCCATAAGTTTCGATATTGTCAATTGAATTTTCTAAAAATACTTTGGTGACTGCATCTTGATCATCAACAGGGTCAAGAAGATCGGTGATACGATTATTAGATACATTAATGTTATTTTCAATTCCGACCGTGTCTAACGTTAGGTCGTTCTCAGATGACGATATTTTATTCTGAGTATGATTGGTATTTACTGCCATTTATGTACCCCTATTACATTGTTTCTATTAATCTGCTACGTTGTCTTATTCGACTTTATTCCCTGTTACTATTTATACTGTTATAATTGCTCCATTTACAGCCGTTACAATCCAACCAGAAATTGTATAAACTATAGTAACAGATTCACCTATATTTGTCAAGTCTAATGATGTATATCCCAATGGGGTAGTTGGGGTTATAACCACAGTCCCAGTTGGTGTGCCTGTCACTGCAATTACCTTTATTTGTCCTTCTGTTCCGTTTCCTAATGCTAATGCTAAACTCGTTGTTCCATTAAGATATGATACACCAGAACTAGCACTAATTGTAGTTGTCGCTACTGTAGGACTCACATCAATAACAACACCAGATCCTGAATTACCTAATGTAACTATATCACCATTTGCTACAATGCTTCCATGTACATATAAATGTCCACTAATATATCCACCACCAGTTACATTTAATGCTGCATCTCCTAAAACTGGAGTTACTAGATTAACGTTAGAAACATTGGTGATATTGAGTTTTGAACTGATTCCATTAATGGTATCTATTGTACCTAATATATGTAGTGAACCACTATCTGGATTTATTACTGATGACATTATATTCTCCGTTTATGCACTATGTACATACTTATTTATGCTTTTAAGTATTTATCAAATTTCACTTGACAAGTGATATACTTTACTGTACAATAGATAAGTAAGTTAATTATTGAGATAATATATGAATATCAAACCAGATACTAATTTCAGTGCTGACATAGAAGACATTATAGATCGTTCTAATATAGAATATTTAATTTTTCTTGAAAATAATAATGATATTGATGATATAGAAGAATTATCGGATATATTGAATTCTAATAATATAGATGAGTTATCTATTGAATTTATTGTCAATAACAAACCTCGTGCTGATAAAGATGAATGGATTTCAGCAATGGCAGATTGGTCAATTATTGATGGAAAAACAATCACTGTAATATTACATTCAATAAATCTTGAGAATGTATGGGGACCTGATTCATTCAAAGAAATCGTAATGAAGATGCTTGCACACGAAACTATTCACTTCAATCAATATGATAAAATTAGTCCTCTGGTAATAGAAACTCTTCGATCTGGGCATCAAAAAGGATTGATACTAAAAGAGAATGGAGGAACTGACAGAGATTGGATGCGTAGTTACTTACGTGATCCCCATGAAATAATGGCATATGGTCACGATCTATCTATTGAAATAAAAGAATCTAGTAATCCATCTATTGCTTTGCGTAATCCAGAAATGTTCATTGATGAATTACCAGTTTATGCACGATATCGCGCTATATTCCCTAAGGGAGCAAATCAAATAAAACAGTTACTTAAATACACAGCAAGTTACTATGGAAATTAAAAAGTTAGATAGACGATCTAAATTATTTCATTTTGGATTTACTTATAAAATAGAAAATGATATATTTGATCATAATGACATGATATCAAGGTCACTAAGGGAGTTAGTAGGCAATGATAACAAAAAATATGTTTTTTTTGATTCTAGCGAAAGTTTAAAACGTATGCAGACTTCTAGATTTACTATTGACCGACTATACGATGGTGATGTAGCATATCATTATGACTGTCACATAAAATGCGAAGTATATTATATTAAACATGAATCTACATTAGCGTTACTGAAACTTAGTCTATAAACAAAAAAACAGCCCGTAGGCTGTTTTTTATTTCTAATTTAAAATTAGTTTTTACTGGAAAGACAACGAATTAACATCAACGCCAATCTTAGCCAAGTAGTCTGCTGCATTACCAAGTGATGAAGCCTGGTTATTCAACTCAACATAACCATAACGAGTCATGAATGACACAGTAGGTTCGAATGATGATGGATCTAGTACAGTACCAGAAGACATTAGTGGAATATATGGGCAGTAGAATGCTGCTGCGTCCATTTCGCCGTCACCCTTATATCCTACTAGGATTGGAGTAGCGTCAGAAGCATACTGATCAACAAATACTTTCATAGTGTTGTTCAATGTACCAACGAACTTAGTGTTGGTAGGTGCTTCGAAAGAACCTTCTGTAGTGCGTGCAAACGCAGAAGTAGTAGCAGATTGTAGTACAGTCAACATAGTTGGTGAAACTACAACGTAGTTACCAGCGCCACGACGAGTACGTGCTGCGATCAAGTTTGCTGCTCTGTTAATAAGAACTGCTAATGCCGCATGTGCATCACCAACAAAAGTTGTACTGTGAGCCGCTTGAATGTTACCTTGATGGTATGTATCAGTTGCAGTACCAGAAAGAGCGCGTAGAGAAGTAAGAACTTCTTGGTCGATCTCTGCTGTGATTTCTTGTGCAAGTGCTTGCATGATTTCAGCTTCAACGTCAAGACCGTGCATTGAGTTAGCATCTTGTGCTGATTCAAAAGTCCAACGTGCTGACAACTTACGTGTCTTCGCTTCAACAGTCTGCTTCAATACTTGGATTGAAAGCTTACGACCTGCTTGTGCTTCTAGAGCAGAAGTTGCTGATGGTCCGCCAGTAGCAGCATCACCAGAATAGCCTTTAGCGATAGCGAATGGAGACAATGCTTCGTCGCCTGCTGCTACGCCTGCTGCGCCTTCAGAATAACGCACACGCAATGTGTGAATTTGTCCAACAGGACCAGTCATTGGCTGAACACCAACTAATTCGTTAGCGATTACGGTAGGCATTACACGACGAATAACAGGTAAAATTACCTTATTCATAGTAGCGATGTTGCCTGCCATTGTAGAACCAGTCGCTGCTGATTCTGTTAAATAGTTCTTAGTGTTTTCAAGCACAGATTCCATTACAGATTTCTTGTTGCCTGTTAAACCGTCAGTTAGAGCGTCTTTAGTTACGTTCCAGTTTTCAAATAAATTTTGTGACATTTTAGGTATACTCCTTTTTAGCTTATACCAGCTAATTTTTTAAGGTTAATGATATCTGCATTACTTTCATTACTTTGATCGTGTGTGCTAGTTTTATCACCTGTGATCTCGCTAGTGCGGGACTCATTAAGTTTTTGCGTAGTGCGTTGTGTTGAAACAGTTTCATTCAAAACTGTACCAATGTACTTGTCATATGCTACAGTAAGTTTGCTAGTAGCAACACTTTCAAGTAGATTCGACATCAACTCACGCTTGTCCTTCGACAAGGGCTTTAATAAATCAGCCATTACAGAATTACGTTCAGCGCGTTCATTAACTCGCTTTAGTTTTTTGTTGGTAGATTCGATTAATGTTTCTTTTTCAGAAATAGTAGATGCTGATTCTGCTAAAGCAGTTTTCATATCTAATAATTCAAGGCTTAGTTTAGAAACCTGTGTGCCTTCTGCTAAATGTGAACTCATGAACTCAGTTGCAAAAGTTTCAAAGATTTTGCGTCCAAACATGTTTTCTTTAGCTAGCATGATATCTTCTTTAAGAGTACTTAACTCGCCAGTCACTGTTGATTCAACAATGTTTGCTAATTTTGCACTTGCTTTAGAGATGAATTCACGCTTCGTCTCGGCAATCATTTTCTTGCCTTCTTGTACCAATTTAACTTTCTCTGTTAACAGATCCTGTTTATCTTGGTGGAAATCGTTAAGTTCAGTAGTTAGTTGCTCCATTACAAAGTCTTCTAACTTTTCAAAGTTTCCTTCTTGTAGTTTGCGATCATCGCGCAATTCTGTAATTTCTTTCTTTAAAGTTTCCATTACAAAAGTGTCCAGCATCTTAGCATGTTCAGCAACTTGGCTTGTGTAAGCCACCTTTGCTTCTACTGCTGCTTTTTTGTCTGCTGCGAATTCGCGTAATTCCGTTGTAATTGTATCTGACATCATTGCGTCTAGTGCTTCCACCATTTGCTGCTTGTCAGTTTCATAACGATTTGCGAACTCTTCACGAAGTTCATTAGTCAATTCTTCACGTGCTTCAGTTAACTTAGTTTCCCAAGCTTCTGATAGTGTAGAACGAACTTCTTCTGAAAGAACTTCTGAACTTAGGAGTTGTTCAATTGCATTTGCCATTATTTTCTCCTAATATCTAGGTTATTGATCATTTTAAGTACCTCTTCCTGGAGATACTTTTCGGCTTTTGTATCGTGATTTATAGCTTTCGCAACGTCCATAATAATGTCGCTACGTCTGCCATTCATGATAGCCTCGTAGAGTGGGTCTGGATATGCATCTGGAGCACTTGGATTTGCAACAATATCAACTGTTACAATTTCAAATTCCGACACATTACCATTGTCACCTACGTTACCACTACCGCGACTCGATACGCCTAATTTTACGCCATTGTCCAACAAAGTTTTACATATGTTGCCCATTGGTGTTGGTAATAATTTTAGCTTACCATAACCATCATTTCCGTTCATCCACATTTTTTCAATTATGTGTGATACTCGGTCGAGATTTACTTGTAAATCATCTGGATGATCTGCTTCGCCCAACACTGAATAACCACCTTGGATTTTTTCTTGAACAGAATTAACTGCTTTTCGAATTTCCGAAGATGGATATACGCGCTGATTTTGGTTGCGTGCATCACCTTGAACAAAAATACCTTCCATGTACAAGTCTTTGCCACCTTTGCCGTTATCCACAGCCTCAGTAACAATGTTTGCTTGATCGAAAGTTAAATGTTCGTTAAGTGTATTACGCATTTTTATTGTTTCATACCGCGCTTCTCAGCACCATGACCGCGAGTTTCAGGCTTCAATGAAGCACCATCGCCAGGATGTGTTACACCCATGTCTTTTGCTGTTACGTCTGATAAGCCTTTCTTAGAGCCTTCAGAACTTTTTGCGCCAGTTGGAACTACTTTTCCACCCATGTCGTTCTTGCTTGCAACTGGTGATGCTTTACCATCATCTCCTGCTGGCATTTCCGAAGGATGCATTCCATCTTTACCAATCTTTGTAAGATCAGCGGCTTCTTCTAATTCTTCTGATTCGTCTGCTTCAAAAGCATACTGCTCTTCAAATTCTTCTTCTGGCTCAATGTCAGATGCGAAATCATCGGCTGGAAGTTCGTCAGATAAACCTGCTTCTTCTTCATCACCCATGTCATCACCCATCAATTGTGCGAATTCTGCTTTAAGATCAGCAAGTGCATCTTCAACGCTTAACATTGCGTCTTCGATACCTGCTTCTGATTCTGGCTCCATTTCCATGTCGCCTTCAGCGTCCATATCCATTTCATCATCAGATGCTAGTTCAAATTCTGCTTCGGAATCTTCTTCATCTTCCATTGCATACTCTTCTTCAGCTTCGATCTCTTCTTCGAATGAATCAACATCTTCATCTTCATCGAAATAAGATTCTTCAATCTCTTCTTCTTCTGAAATGTCATCTTCGACAATTTCATCTTGCTCCACAAGACCTGACCAGATCTCCCGAGCTTTGTCTACAAAAGCTTCATGTAATAAATCAGATGCTTTATCACCTTCTCCATTTACTAGGCTCTCAATGATCTTTGAATAACGATCTTGTACGCTCATTTTATATTCTCCGTTTAATAAAATTTTATTTTATAAATCTATTTAACTAATTCCATAGGCTACTAGGGAATTAATTTATTACAGTAGTATTTAATACTTTTTGCGTATAACTAGTCAAATATACGTTTAAAATCGCGATTTTACTAATTTTTTACAAAAAACAGTTAATTACTGTATAATCTATTACTTTTATTTAGTAACTTTTTACTCAGACGGCTTGCCATACATTGCTGTATTAATTGACTGCTCATCATCATATTCTGCTTTAGCTAGTTCGCGCTTATTACGAATTTTATTTAAATGCTTCAATGTCAATCGTGGTCTACGAGTATCATCAATATCCCACTTGTCTTGGTCATTTGTTTCATCAATTGCTAATTCATTAAATCTCATCGACTGTATCTCCTGTATCTGTATCTGTGTCTGGTGTTACATCATCGAAATCACCATCATCAAAATCATCATCGCTTAATTCAGTTGCTTCAAATCCATCAACATCACCAGCACGCAATCCTATAGAACCTAAGTCACTACTTGGATCATTGTTTGAATTGCCTTCGTTATTTTCTTTGCGCCATAAGATTTCATTTTCTGTAATCTCTGACTCACTAAGACCAAGATATTTCTTCAAAAGGAACTGTCTGCTCAAATAATCAACACCTTCTAGATTACCAAACACTGTTGCTCTTGCTGAATCTAACTCAATCTCTCTATACTTACTGAAACTCTGTGGCTCTATAAATTTCAAATCAAATAAACTACTTGTAACATCTATTCCACGGAACTTCAAAAACATCTTAAATTCATTATCTAATGCTGGTTGTAGAACTAACTGAATACGCTCACAGTACTTACTAAAACGATATTCTTGTATTAATGCAGTACCTAGACGACCATCGCTATATTGCGCTGTACCATCTTCTGAACCAGTTGGCATATATGAACTTGGTATACGAAGACCTCTCAATAACTTATTATTGAAATATTTTAGATCATCAATCTCACCTAAATTATCACCACCCGGCAAAACTTCTACCTTAGAACCACGTCCCTCTGCTGTTTGAGCAAAGAAATAATCTTCCATGATAGATAGTGGATTATATGCAGCATCAACTACGCTACTACCACCACCAGTTTTATTAGGAATTCTAGTCTGATGAACTTCATTTTTAACTCGCTCAACAAATCCCATTGCTTTATGTGCTGGCATATTACCAACATCAATGTAGAACACTCTACGTTCTGGTGCACGCTGTACACGATAAATGATGATTGAATCTTCTAGTAATTCTTTTTGCTTATAAACTTTAAATACAGATTCAAGTATGCTCTGACCAAAGGGCCAACTTGCAGTCATTCCATCTGACATTGATACATGAATTACGTGCGTACCATCAACTGCATATTCTTCATTAGGATTTCCAGCCATTTGATTGCTAGATAATCCAGAATTACTAGTTGCATTGGTAAATCCAGGTGCACTATGCATATCCATATTTTGGGTATTTCTTGTATCGGTTAATACCATATCATGTAAATTTAAATTGATATTACGCATTATATACTGGTCAATTTCTTTACCAGTTGATTCATTTACAACAGCCTTTGTAACATCTTCTGGTGCAACCCAATATAATTTAAAAGTCTCTGGATCTCGTACAAAAAAATGATCTCCATATTTAATTGCTGCACGCACAATATTAAATGCCCTACGCTCGAAATCATTGATATTGCACCATTGCTTTAATGCAGTAGATAACGCAGACACTTCTGCATCAGTTGCATCTGATTTATAAAATATTTCAAACGGCAAACGAGTTTCCGCACTTGTCTGAGTACTAAATTCTGCAATAGTATCTAATGCACCATTAATTTCAGAATCTTGATCCATCTGATCATATTGCGTATAGCGTTCTGTACGATTAGGCATACCAGAATATACTTCTGGTAGCCAACTCTGCCATCTCGACTGTTTGGTCTGTTGACCAGTTTGATTAATGTCGTGCTTCTGAAAATGTTTCTTCCAACTCATAGTAATTTACCTTTTAATTTCATTATGATAGTATTTATGCTTTTAAATTATCCAATATTATCAACTGCCCTTTGATAGTCATTGGATCGTTGTATACTCTTCATTGCGACTTTCATCTGTTTCAATAACATTATAGTTTGCTCTTTTGTTTTTAAAATATCATCCAAATTAAGTAAAATATCATTATCACCATTATTAGGATTGTCTATCATCATTTTTGTTTTATTTGTATCTGTTATACTACCATGACTAGTTGGTGTAAACAATTCGGGACCTTTCTCTCCTACCATATAAGGCTTATCCTTTGTTACCGGACCACCAAACTGCTTGCCCTCTAATGGTTTATCGTCTGACAATGACTTATTTTGCTCTAGCAATAGGTTTTGTGCCTGAGTCTTCTCTAGCAATAGTTTTTGTGCCTGAGCGTGCCTTCGTTCAGTTCGTGCTTTAACAAACTTTTCATTATTTTGTATAGCAATTTCTAGTTCAGACATTTTTGGATCATCGGACGTAGTCTGTGTCACTGTTTTTTCAGTATTATTATCAGGTTGACTCTGCATTGCTTGCTGCTGCTGGGCTGCGGGTGACGTAGTCTGTGTCACTGTTTTTTCAGTATTATCAGTTAAAACACCATCTGCTTGCTGCTGGGCTGCGGGTATTGATACATTCTGCATAAACCATTCCAACTCGGCTTCGTTGCCTTCTTGTCTTAACTTTGCCTCACGCATTCTAATCTGATAATTTCTTAATGATTCATCATCGCCCTTAGGCATAAGTAGGTCTTCGCTATTTCTATCACCAGAAATCCAATCAGATATATCTTTAATTTTTTCTGCGCCAGATTTTATTCCATTTCCAAGTTTTTCTGCCATTTCAGATGCTTCATCTAAATTATAAACAAACGAATCTTGAATTGTCAAGAATGCTGTTTTCATT
>TARA_R110000803_G_scaffold20600_5_pt1 | contig 14012 bp, 8 predicted proteins | sample TARA_R110000803 | Tara Oceans TARA_R110000803 (sample SAMEA4397772) | marine metagenome | biome: Polar Biome; feature: [SRF] surface water layer (ENVO:00010504); material: water (ENVO:00002006), including particulate matter (ENVO:01000060) such as... | depth 5 m | reverse complement strand
ACTACCGAGAGATTGGAGGAGCAGAGGTGAGAATTGAGTTCGACGATGTGGCTTCGCTTACAGGTAAGAAAATCTACATGTCTACCGGACACGGTAAGGTTGCTACGCTTACGGCTGGCACAGGGACAGGAGAATGGCGTGGAGAGATTGATGCTACTTCTACTGCTCAAAACTTAGCCGACCTCATCAACAAAGAGGATAGAGTCAGCAAAACGGCTGTAGAGTTCTCTCCTGCGTTCACGCTTGAAGGCTCGACATCGAATGTAGCAGTCCATAACGAGTTCCTTGCATCAGCCAACTCCGACTACGGCACTGGTGTCGTTAAGGTCACCTCCATGCGTGCTGTCAAAGCAGGAGAACAATGCTCCATCGTCACCGACAGTAGTGACATCACTCTCGACCAAACCTCAATACACACTGCTACTGCCTCCGGAGCAAGTGGGACTTTTACAGGTCTCACTCCGAGTGGAGTCATTACTGTAAACAGCACGACTGGGTTTAACAAAGCAGGTGTGATTACAGACGGAACGAATGTAGTGCGCTATAGTGGCTTATCAGCAACTCAGTTCACTGGTTGCTTCACAGTTACTGGTACTGCTCCTTCAAGTGGAACAATCACCCAGCACTCGCTCGTTGTAGATTTACAAGGTGGTTCGGGTAGCGGTGACAGTGGTCGACTTCGTGACTGGTGGCTCGACTCCGAGATGGGAATCATTTACTTCAACAACTCATACCCGTTCTTTGAATGGAATGCCATTAAGTGCTCATACATTTATGGTGAGCGTTACCTTGAAAAGGCAATCGAAGAAGCCGCTACTAAACTTGTAGCGAGCGAACTGCTAATGGCTGACGACCGCTCAGTGCTAATCCCCGAAGGTGGACAGAACATTGACCTCGGCTCAAAAGCACAGTTATGGCGTAGAGAGGCTATGGAGATTCTCGCTCGTTACAAGGAAGTGGTGGTCTTCGCATGACGGCTGATTGGAAAGAGCCCCTTGAGACAGTCATCGACATCCTCAAAGCCGACTATAACGCTGATACCGCAGTAGGTTGGAATAGGGCGAATACTGACAATATCAAGCCTGTTATCATTGACATAGCCTCCGATGGACCGGAAAGAGGTAAGCGTCTTGACTTACAGCGTCATGACTACATTCTTTGTTATGAGACTGCTCTTAACGAAGAAGTACCCGAATTACTTTACAACTTCGTAACGACAAGAGTCAACATAACAGTTGACATGCGAACATCAATAGGTCGCAGTCGTTTGCGGAAAATGGAAAATGAAATGCGAAGAATCATACATGTCAACCGAAAGGGTGACGGTGCGAACTTCGACCGTATGATTCTCAAGGTAAGAACTGATTTGAGTGACAGGACCAAGAAGTTATTCCGACATACATTTCAAGTCGAGGTTGTCATTCTTGCGGAGTTGATACCATGAGTGGTTTCGGTGCTCATTACAAGGGAGATGTCTCGGAGGTCACCATGGGTCACGAGACAAGTGTCGCTATTGAACACTTACAGCCGAGGTCTTGGACAGCGATTACGGACGACTCTTCTCGTGAATACACAACAATTGAGTTTAGAGGGACAGTTGCTTCCGGTACCACGAGTATTTTTGAACAGACAAAACCTATCCTCAAAGTCCCTCTTGGTATGTTGATTGGGCAAAAATTAACATTTCATGCTATAGGGACAGGGAACAATAATTTTTCTCCGTTCTACAATACTACTCTTAAGAGCAGGGTCTACACGATTGTTGACCATACTTTGGGGAATAACACCGATGACTCACCTGTTTTGTCTACTAAAATAAAAATAGTACCTGCGTTCGATACTACTACTTCTCTGTCCAGCGGGACAGGTGATTCTATTTTCCTTCACGGAATTGGGTTACCAACTATACAGGGTGATGCAAACTCTGCAATGAACGCCGCCGCCGCATCATCAAAAGAAGTAAGCCTTGTTGACCAGTTCGTTGGATTAGCCAGTTTTATGACTTTACCCGACACCAAAGTTGACTTACATAGTTACCATGTGGTTGGCCTTGGTCGTCAAGTGGCAGTACAACAGACAGGTAAGGTGCATCATATGGGAGGCTCGCTGGAAATGCCGATGCATAACGCCAACTGGCTGTATTACAGTCTCGGTAGAGAAGTCGTCAGTAAGGACGCTTGCGGTAACCAATTTTCGGGAGGTAGTGTTATACCTAGTATCAATACAGACATTTCACCGGGCCAAGGTCACATTGATGTTGCCAGTAGTCAAGCGACGGCCATCCGTTTTGGCGGTTCAACTGATGCCGCAGTAGGGGACTACATACTTCTCAAAGATACGACTCTTATTCCTACAACCACCTACAAAACCCCTAATAAGTTTGTTGGGACCCACCCTAAAGTATTCCCACATGAGTCTTCGACTTCGGAACTTGCTAGTCACACTTTAGCCTTTGAGTGGGCCGAGTCAAGCGAGTGCCGTAGAATATCCGCTATAGAATATATCAAAGACTTGGGGTCGGGAACATATCGTTATGTCTTTAGATTATATGTCGATGACGGATGGCAATTCCCTCACACGACCAGTGATACTATTGAATTGAGAAGATACAACGACAGCGGAACAGGACCAACTATAAACTCTAACAGGACTATTACTCATCCAGTTCGGCGTTTACTTTTCTCTGCTGAAACCATACCAAGTTTCAGCCTTGAGCACAGCGTGCGCACACGAGATGTAGGGTCTTACAATGCTACAGGAGAATCAACCACAGCACCCGATGCGGCAAACGATAGCAATCAGTTGACGAGAGTTTTCAAGGGTTGTAAGGTCGTTGAATGGGAAATGTCATCTACCGTTGATGCAGAACTGAAATACAGATGTGTATTTAACGCACTGGCTTGTTATACAGATACAGGTCGTCTTGAATCGAGTAACAAAGGTGACCGATACACCGCTCATCGAATGTTTCAAAATACAGCCAGCACCAAAACGGGTAGAAAAGCCAGCGGTATAGCAGAAGGCTCGGAGAAACCTTTTATGTTTTACAACGGAACTGTGTCTGCATTTAACCAAGACTTAACCTTTATTAGTGCATTTGAGTTAAGAGGAAAGACAGGTGTAGAGATGTTTCATACCATTCAAAGTAACCCTGTACCGGAGACAGTGAACACAGATAATATCAGCCTCAAGCAAATCCCTTATGGTGGAACAAGAAATGCCAGTATTATCCGAGAAGGCCGTGAAGAGTTTGAGATGGAGATAGTCATAGCCTTGGAAAATCAAAGTTTGTTTCATGAACTAAGAAGTCAAAACGAGAGAGGAGGAACAGTGGGCTTAGCAGGAGGAACTATCATGCTCCATTTTACCAAACCAACGACCAGTTTACCACCCACTGATGGGACAGCACAAAGTCTACGGGTTATCATTGACGATTACTACATCACAGAACTCCCTATCCCTGTGCCCGACGACAAAGGGCTATTGATTACAACGATGAAAATAAAGCCTCAAAATGTAAAGGTCATAAGTGAGGACACGGTGTATCATTGTTAGGGGGAGTCTTATGTCAATGCGAGCCAAGGTCGATTTGAATCCATACTGTCGTTACGACAGACCCTATGATGCTACAGAAGAAGAAGAAGAGGGAGGTAATTACCTCTTCAATCCGGAAGCAGGACGAGCCAGTGATAACCCATTCGCTCATATGCAAACGGACGAGTCCCTTGAGAAATCAACGGATTCAACTACGAGAGTGAGTAAGTATGTCGGAGAAACAGAAGAAGAATGAAATTAACATTAACGGTAAACCTGTCCAAGTTACACCAAAACGGTTGACTTTTTTTGATGTACAGGCTATCGCCTCGTTATTAGCAAATAGCGATATGAACTTCTCTAACTACTGGCGTTACGCATTTCACAACTGGCTTGACTACGAGCCTTCTATAGAATTAGAACTCATTACACCGGAGGAGGGTCAGCACCTTGTAGCACTCTTGCCCCAACCATCTCAAGTCATGGAATGGTTGGTTTTTCCGGAGGCGAAGTCGGACGAGTTAAACAGTTCATACATGGTAGACCTGTTGACCGGCGGCTTCGCTACCAGCGAGAAGGGATGGAATACCTTTTGATGACCCACTATAACATGAATATACAGGATGTGCGAAATTTGTCAGTCAACGATGCAAAGCAACTTCTTTATTGGGCACAGGCTATGCAAGGAGAAGAAGAGATGCCCAAAGAAGCAATTTATTTGGGCTATGACAATGTACCTTCACTGGAGGACTAAGTATGATTGACGGTAATATCGACCCACGCTCAGTAGAAGCAATGGACAAATTCAAAAAATACAGCAAGGAGGCAGGTGAAAACATGAAAGCCTTGCAACAACAAATGGACAAGTTTAGCAAGTCAATGGAGATGACAAAGGTAAACAGTACAGACTTAACTGCTTCTCTTAAGAACATGGAGAAGTCTCAGCCGTTTCAAAAAATGATGGGCGAACCTACATCTCAAACTCAAATGACAGGTGGTACAGGTGCAGGTCCGCAAAGCAATGTCACTGTCAATTTAAAAATAGATGTCAGTGGAGTGACTGACAAGACCGATAAGCAGAAACTCGCTAAAGACATCAGCACTATGGTGACAAAGGAACTGCGAAGTAAAATGGGCGGCTCGCTTACACAGAGCGGTTTTAACAGGAGTGGTTAAGCGTGGACGAAGGAGAGAGAATGAAAGTCCGCCTCTCTCAAGAGAACGGTGATGTTATTCCTCTCGATGCAACAAGTATTGATATTATTGTTGAGCGTACTCAAAGTAACTTTGCTATACCTCTTTTTGACGCAAAAAGAATGGGTATAGACCTCAACCAAGCAAGTGTGACTGTTGAGGTTCAAGGTGTATTTAGCGATGACTTAGGTCAAACAGCAAGTGCACAAGCCGTTGCGACTCTTGCTTTTGACCAGCCTCAAATGCTTGTCAACTGGCTCGGTGATGTTCCACAAGACGGCGTTCCGGGTGTATTGACAAGTTCAAGTTTTAATCTTGGTGGTGCTATAGGGGGAGGTGCTTATTTGGATGTGAGGTCCCTCGGTAACGAAATACTCAAACACTGGGATAACAAATACATTGACTTTCCTTTGGCCTACTGGACAGATGCAGGTCAAGGCTTAAACAACCCCGTAACCGCAGGGTTACAACTTTGGCTTAAGGCTGATTCGATAACTGGAGTGCTACCCGGTGACAGGGTACCGACTTGGTTCGACAGTAGCGGCTTCGGGAGGCACGCTCGGCAAACAACAACCCTTAACCAACCTACATTCCGCAACACTGGGGTAGGACCTGCCTCTGTAGTTTTTGATGGCATTAATGACCATTTATCAGTTTCACATTCAATATTTTTCAATAGCGAAGAGTTCACTGTTTTTTGTGTCGCTAAAGCCGATGGTACAGGTACCGAACCTGTTTTCAGTTCTGTAGCAGGTGCTACTAGTAGCAATAATGCCAAAGGCTTTGCTGTTGTTATGAATAGGAGTAACAGGAAAACTATTGGTGTTTGGAACGAAGGTAACTCTACTGATAATGTGACTTCACATGCTGAAACCGGAGTGTTCAACGGGATTACTAATGCACAAATAGTCACTTATACAATGGACGATACGACTGGAGACGCACAATCAAACATTGCTAAAATTTTTATCAACGGTGAAATTAAAGACCCTGTAGCAGATGCTCAAGAAAACGCCAGTGTAGGATATATCCCTAATGATTCGGTTGATTTAGTAATAGGCAAGATGGACAATGATGCTTTTAAGGGTGAAATATGCGAGATTCTTATTTACAATACAGTATTGAGCGAGGCAGACCGTGAACAGGTAGAAGGTTACCTTAGTTACAAATGGAACATTCGTCTTGTACAGGGACACGAACACGATGGTGGTGGTTTTGGTCTACCTACAAGTATAAGGGTTAAATTCGATGCTTCTATTGTAGCGAGTAGACAGGAACCTTATGGTTTCTTAAACGCCCAAAGAGACACGGGTATGACCGTTAGTAGCGGTGGAGGGTCAACGACACTCACAGTTACTGGAGGCGTTCCCAACCAATGGCTTGAGCCTACTGAAAACCAAACACCTCAACGGTTACTGTTCAAACGAGTTAATGTCCATGTGTATAATACAACAAAAACTGATTTTCTCTACGCTACTGTCCTTACTGCTACTTCTACTAAAATAACAGTCCGCTATGATACACCGGGAACTGTCGTTAATGGTGACAAAGTATTAATTGCTGATTTACGAAAACACGAATACAGTTCTCAAGGTGCCCCTCTTCTTGTCATACCTATAAAAAATGCTGACACCTTCGACCAGTTCGCCGCACCCGACAAGGCGACAGGTCCAAGTTTTCCTACTTACGAAGACGGCTCGGCCCGCGATAACGATACTGGAACGGAAAGGACAGATGAATACTTGGCTTGGCTCTTGTCAACTGCACTTACCAATCCCGGTATAATTTTTAATCAAGATGTAGATGAATTAGGTAACAAATCATTGGCTCATGCGTTTGATATTACAGTCGGAGAGGCGCAGAACGGTCATCAGTGTCTATTGACAATCACTCAAAAGTATGCTTCTTCACTTGGTCAGTTGTCCGGAGTAATAGCCACCTCTTTGAATATAGGGCAAATGCCTGTAACTCAAGGTTTTTCGGGAGGCAAGAGCGGGACTGCTGGAAGTAAAAGTGGGAGAGCCCCCAAGAGTGCAGGGGACAAGGCACAGGATTTACTCGGTATACTTGCCAACAGTAACAACTATGCCAGTAATTCGGACATAGGTTTCGCTACTGATTTTATTAAAGGAGGGACGGACTTTATCGCCAATCAAATACTCCGTACCGAGTATAACAAAGGAGATTATATCCGAGGTATACAAATACCTTATTTGAGCCATCAAACAAAGGGTAAGAACTTATTAGATTCACATGTGGCACAGCGTAACTTTTTCTTAACAACAGAAGGCTCGACGGCTGGTAAACTTTCAAGTATTAACAGAGTGCACTCTTCAACTGGTTTTTCTCACGCAGCAGAAGGGCATTTGAAAAACGGTATAAGTGGCCTCGTTGTTGACATGGTGATACACCGTGAAGCAGAAATGAAAGCCTATGACTTTAGTTTAAAGTTCATGGCGGCGGACATCATACTATGAGGTGATAATATGGCAATTCCTATTCGATTACTTGGAGGACCGGGGCATGAAATACAAACAAACCTCATTGTTCAAAGTTTAGACATGCAAGTAGACCGTGGTGTTTCAGCATTCCCAACTCCTGCTTACATGCTCAAGCGTTTTGCTATAGATACAAATACTCCAAGAGTTACTTTAGAACTCAACGGTATTGTTATTGACGACGAAGGAGTTGATAACTCATATGTTTCTACCAGTTCTATTTCGTCTTCACCTATGAAAACACTCATCAACTTTGGAAACATGTTACCCAATGAACCATTTAGTGAGTTTATCCCTGTAGACTTGTCTAGTGCTAGAACTGAGCCTGCGCCAACAGGGTGGTGCCCTGTGGACGAAGAACCAGTGCAACATGCCATACTTACAGACGAAAGAGGACTATCCGCTCAATTTCCTACATTTGTAAGCGAAAGGGGTTTAACACAGGGTTCTACCAGTTTAATCCCGGTCACAGTACCAATGTTGGAAGCAGTCGACTTGAGAAATAGGAGCATTGACACCAAGATGTCGGCTAATTTGAAGTTCGCAGGTGCGCATTCCGCTACCGCAACTGGCGCATTTACGGTAGCAAGTACCCTTACGGATATTAGCGGATTGTTGGCGATTAGTAGTAATCCCTCGGTTTTGGGTGCGGCGGCAAGGCTCAATATAGGTGACAAGGTAGTCAATGCCGCTGGAACATTCTTGGGAGACATAAGCGCATTAGCAGATACCACTGTTACATTTACCTCTTCTTTACCTACAAGTATCTCTGCCAATGATGAGTTATTCATTTACCCTAAGTGTTTCAATCGAAAAAACGAGTTCATAGGACATGTAACTTCGGTCACTGATAGTGAAAACACTTCTACAACAGTAGTAGCAAGTAACAGAAGTTTTACAGCAGCGGCATATAATATCCAATTATTAACTCTTACTCAAGCAGAAATTATGCCGGGTGACACACTCACTATTAACCAAAGTAACAATTTTATGGAGAGTATGTTAGACGGGAGAAGTATCAAGTTAGTGCCAAGTTATTGGTTGGAAGACTCTTCTCGCAATCCCAAAGGTAGTCTGTGTAGCATAGATAATGCCATGGGTGTCACAAATATGGCTCATATAGGTATAAAGTTTAAATTTGATGCATCCAACACGCCTGCTGTATTAGGTGGGTTCGGCTCTACGGCTCAGCCTTCACTGACATACGCTTTCACTCCTTACTCACGAAATTTTGCGGGTATGAACGATGCCAATAATTGGGATGCAATTATCAATATCCCTATTAAAGGACTCTTGACTACAGATGGCAAGTCACCTTCTAAAACATTGGCGGGGTTGTTTGCTGCCGCTTTTACTCTTACCGGAAACATTATTCCTTCAACGATGTCAAAAACATTTGGGACAGGTAAAACACTTAATGATGCATTTGCAATTTATACCAACGGACCTATAGTAATAGTAGAACAAGTATATCGCCCCGATAGTACAATTGAGCATCCAAAAGTAGTGAGTGAAATGTTTGAAAGGTTGCTCCGACCTCAAATATTTCAAGTTTCAAGTGCTTCTAATGTCAATGCTGCCAAGTCTGCTGGAGACAAAGTACAAGACTTGATTGGTCTTGTATCTAACGCAGAAAAAGACATAGACTTATTTAGAGGTATACAGATACCGTATGACAGTCTTATTACCAGTTCGGGTGTGAGTGGAGTAGCAAGAAACTTCTTCTTAACTTTCGGTGACATACCTATTTCGCAAAAAGGCTCTAATCAAAACACAAGAGCCGCCTCTCAACTGATGAATCAGTTTATACTTACTGGTGGTGAAGGAGGTAACGCTGATAACGATGGAGCAGATAGTTTCTTCGATAAGGTATTAGATGCAGTCGTCCCCGATGATTTACTAAGTATTTTTAGTTTTTTTGGTGATTTATTAGAAGATATTTTTATTACGCTTGATGCCGAACCTCATGGTAATGACGGTGGTATTAGGATAATGCCGGAAAAACTTCATGTGCGGTATGATGCTGGGAACAAATACTACGCATTCACTATGGTACTTGTAGCAACAGACTTTGTATTGGGGATTTAATATGAGTTTACTGATTGACCCCGGATTTGGATTACAATTCAATGGTATTAGCGACAGTGTTCTCGTACCCGTCAACTCTAAAAGTGTCCACGGAATAGACAACGAAGAGAGAAAGAGACTACCTCCTGCCCTCAATAGTTTCACTTTAGAGACTTGGCTCATTCCCGATTGCGGGGGTATAGTATTTGAGCAGGAAAATGTCATGCGACTGATTGTAGGTAGTCCGAGCAGTCCCGCTCCTGCTACATTTGAAGTAGCACTGAGAAACCCTGCTAATAACAGAGATACTATCTATTCACTTTCTACAGCCAAGACCGTAAAAAAAGCAAACGGTAAACTTGGTTATTACGACGGAATACTCTATCCTGCTTTCAATCCAACCCATGATGATTATTTGGCGACCGATGTAGACATGAACAATGTTACTGCTTTCAATACTGGACACCGGGAATTGCTTAATGTCACGGTTATGTTTGACGGTAGAGTCATTAACTTATTCGTAAACGGTGATTTAGTAGTTTCACAGACACTCGATGAACCTCATGAACTTATCAATCAACAAGGTAACATGTACTTAGGAGGCAAGGGTGGTGACTTTAGAGGGACACTTGAAGCAATCCATTGGTCGAAAGGAGCATTGACATCCGGTTACCAGCAATATGCTCCTGTCAAAAGCGATAATACACTGGGCCTTTGGAGATTTGAAGAGCCAATAGAGCCTATTGATTTAATCACAGTAACTCCTTCTATCAGTGCATCTACAGGTGCATCCTCTACAATCAACATAGGTGCTACTGCGGCACAGGCTTTGTCCGATAAACTGACTGGACAAACATTGACAAGTGTCGATTTCACAGCCAGCCCTTACAGCGGCGGTGCTTATGCAGTTGAAGTTTACGCAGAGTCCTCTACTTCAACTGTGTCCATACCTAAAGTCCCTTACAATATACTGGTCAACCCACTGGGCTACAACACAACGACAGGTAAACCTACCCATAAGGCACCCGAAAGGATGCGACTTATGTCTATAGATACAAGCGCAGGAACAATAGTAGTCGAATCAATTCACTTGGACTTTGAGGCAAACGCTTCAAACGGTCGAAGGGGTGCATTGATGGCACATGCTATAGGTCGGTTTGTCGTTGTTACAGGAGACTGTATAGTTGACACTGGTAAAGGTAATGTTTTTCAGCCATACGGTAGTGGCACTCAGTTTTCTCAACGACAAGGACAAGTGTGCATAGACGAAGGTGGTTTTCAAAACCACGGAGTTATGTTTTCACATAGTATGGCAGTTGACCTTCATGCGTTTAACAGTTTTTCTGCCAGTACTACGAACATGGGTGTTGGTTTATTAGCAGGACACTGTGGTCGTCATATACTTAATCATGTTAACAGTCACCCGTTTATGGGTTCTCTACCTCCGACCAGTGAGCACCAAGTAGAGAAAAAACTGGACATGAGTAGTGATGTAGTAACTATCTCTTTCCCTCCTCAGTTTTCCGATATTCGCTCAACTGTTCCAATCAACAGTGTAATTTCAAGTTATGATACCCACTCATTGTCAAAAGTGAAATCTATACGCTCATCCAGTATTGTCAATACCTTTGTAGAAAATGGTATGTCCGACATCTCCGATTCAAAAAGAGGTATACTTGCAATAGGCGGTAGTAATTTTGATGTAAGCCCTTTTCTTCTTAAGTCAATCCCGTCTCACGAATCAACTGGTAATGTAAGACATGCTATACCGTCTACTAACAGCAGAATCGCTTCGCTTCACTTACCCGGACTTTCAACTTACGGTTATGCACCTTCTATACAAATCCATTACAACGCAATTGATTATCAAGGTACAGAGTTTACTATAGGTGCAACTTCAAGACTTACAGCGCCCATAGGGTCAAACACAGTGTTGACACTTCAAAGTGTCAAGTCTTTTGGGTACGACGGTCAAATTATACCCGCCCGCTCTATTGCAATAGGCACCGTTACTGCTTCTGCAAATGCAACTGTAACTGCTAAAATAAGTTATAGTGCAAAGACATTAACGCTTTCATCAGCAGGTGTTTCTGCATTTAACACCGCCGCTACCACAGGTGCTATAATTACAAAAGAGGAGATAAGTCCTAAGTTGCTCGTGACAAAAACCCTACCCGATGTGAGTACTGCCCTCAGTGGTTCTTACCGTATACTCGACCTTATCCGTGACGAGATGGCAGTTACAGGACTTAGGCTTTATTCAGCAGGAGGAATAATAAGTATCGACAGACCCGAAATGTCTTTACTTTCCGATGGAGAGTTAGAAGGCGATAACTCCGAAGGACTGGTTGCGGAAAGGTTCCTCGATTACAGTTTATGTCCTCAAAATTATTTACCTCTTACAGCCACTGACCCGCCGAGCACGACACCGAAGGCTATTGCATTGGCAAGTTCCGAACTATCTACAAGGGGCTCGGTGTTTCACAGAGTCATGATACAAAAACACACCAGTGTTAATACGAATACACGACAAGTGGCAGATGTAATAACCCAACTTGCGACTAACGGTAGCCGACCAAGAACAGGTGTTTTCGTCAACAACGGCAGTGGCTATGACGCAGGTACCACAGGAGCAATGACTGTCAATGGTACGAATGCTACAACTGAATTTGTTGTTGGCGATTCTGTTTTCAAAGCAGATGGTAAACATCTCGGAGTGGTAACTGCTCTCTCATCGACAAGCATAACAATAGGAGGTGCGACTGCTTCTGCCGTAGTAGACGATGATGAACTCTTTAGCCAGCCACAGATAGCAGGATTAGGCCCAACAAACCAAAGTACCTGTGTACATGAATACTTTGACATTATAGAACATTCCTCAACTGATAAAACAATACAACTAACTGTTCAACCAAGTGACAGAAGCAGAATCAATATACTGAGTAAAGTCCGTTCGGACACAGAAAATGCAAACCGAATATCTATAGAAAGTCTTGTCTCTCGTGCAAGAGTTTTGTCGTTCTCCGAAGGAGAGGATAAGCAACACACTATCTATGCACACGGTATCACCAGTGATTTGTCTTCTTCAAGTGTCTATGTCAAGGGTTCAGCCGCACCGGATTCTCATATCGTTAAGGAGATAATGCCCGGTGCTCCTGTCGTCACTATGACACTTGGCGGCGTGGGTCAAGGGGCTGTTAATACAAAGGAGACTTGGGACCCAAGTCCACTCGCAAGAATAGCGTGGAATACACGGAGAGACTGTCAAACCTCAGTAAGTAGTACGAGTAGTACCACAGTCGTTGTTAAGCCACTCAGTAACCGCACAGACGATTTACAGTCTTGGGGAACATATTGTTTTCCTAAAGTAGGGCATATTTACCTTGAAGTACCTTCAAACTCCAACGAGCCGCCAAGGTTCGCCTCTGCGCTATACGCCAGCAAAACAGGTACAACTTTCACATTCACTTCTGCTACGGGTCGCACAGGCACAGGAGACTTTATCTTGGCCGATGGCTCGGAGGCTGATTCACTTGCGGCTTGGATTACCGCAACAGGTATAGGGGCAGGTAGTACTCTGCATGTCGATGACAAGTTTAGCGAAGAAACAATGTGTAGCGACGGAACGACTATCAACGACAGATTGTTTCAAACTCTCGATACTGTCCAACATGATTACCAATTAGGAACACAGTATGCCAGTACTCGTGCAATGGTAGAGATTCCTTTGTTTGAAGAGTTTTTCTTCGACAAACCGGAAAGAGGCATTTTCCCCGGTCCCGACAACAGTATGAAAATACACATAGATGCCACGCATACTGCTCACTCTTGGGCACCGAGCCCTGTAGGTAGAAGAGTAGGCTCAGTCGCACCCAAGGACCCCGAAATCTTTGGGCCGTTTTCATACGCTATTCAAGCAGATACTCATCGTAGTGGGACAAGAGTAACCCAACCTTATACTACAGGCGTTCATAGAATATATGTCGAAAATGCAAGCCTGTTCCCTATACCCACTGCACCTCCAGTCGTCGTTGCAGGTATTGGAGGCAGTGCGAGATACCGTAGGGCTTTCTTGGCAAACGGAGAATGGGTCATTTATTCAGTAAGGAATACCGGTGCTTCACCTACAGATAATTATCTCACTGTCATAGGTGCTCATGGGGATGACCATATAGCAAGCAAGAACTTTTTCCGAGACCTCAAAGTAGGTGCGTTCATTCTACCTGCACCGGGTTACCAAGACATGAACTACACAGGTATCGCTGACAACCCAAGTCTCATCAGTGCAGGTTATGAAAACCGCCGTTCTTTCTATTACGACCGTTCAAATGTCATGACACAAGGTGGCAATGTCGATTACGGATTGCGACAGTATGTCAGTGCAATTGAACTGAGAGACGGTCCAAATAGCAACCCACACTTGCCGAAGGTTCAGTCGAAGAGAGCAAGAGCGAAGGTTGTTTCCGTCACAGGTAGTCCCGCATCATCGCTCACTTTAGATGATGCATCTCTTTTCCCTAAAGCAACCCACGACTCCGTTTACGAGTTCCGAGTTGCTTGGAGAAATACCAGCGGAACTGTTTACAGAGGATTCTATAAAAATAGAACGGGTAACATACTACCATTCACGAGTTCCGATTCCGCATTTGCACCGTCGGTTGGCGACGAAGTGTATATTGAAGACCTACATGCAACGGGCTCAACTACATTCCCTGTAGT
>TARA_R110000803_G_scaffold28011_10_pt1 | contig 14028 bp, 29 predicted proteins | sample TARA_R110000803 | Tara Oceans TARA_R110000803 (sample SAMEA4397772) | marine metagenome | biome: Polar Biome; feature: [SRF] surface water layer (ENVO:00010504); material: water (ENVO:00002006), including particulate matter (ENVO:01000060) such as... | depth 5 m | reverse complement strand
CCGGAGAGCCACTGCTTTTCTTTACCCGAGCCGCCGCCAGAGCGTGGGTCAAGGAGCATCTGGATTACATCGGCAAGCGTCCTGACTTGCGGCGCGAGCCTCACGGCTGGAAAGTCCCTAGAGTGGTGCGGGTGACCGTGGACATCAAGGAGTTCAAAGGATGACCATCGTCCTGATCATCGCCTTGTGTAACTTCCCCGGCGGTTTGGATAACCACAAGCGGTGCGAGTACATAGAGATCCCGCATTGGACGATGAGCGCTTGTGTGCGCGACGCCACGGCCCGAGCGATTGAAACTAGGGCAGGCACAAAGGCCCGAGACGTGGCGTTTATGTGCGTCCCTCTGCTTGCCGTCTAAGCCGTCCCGCTATTTGCTTGAAATGAACGCGCTGGGCTGCCACACAGGCACGTCAGCCGCCTTTAGCCGTCTGACCATATCAGCGGTGCCCTTTCCGCCCGGAAACGCTACAGCGCCGTCTGGCTGCCCTTCGTCGACCATCTTTTGATTGCGTGCCGGTCCGCCTTTCGGTCCTTGGGACCAATCAGCCGGGAAAGTCGCAACTGGGACCGCGTTTTTACGCGCCCACTGCCGGGCGAACGAATCAGCCCCCCGCGCGCCGCCTTCAATGATTACGGTGATCGGCGTTTCCGCGTGACAGTAGTCCAGGATGGCGCGGGCTGCTTTTTCGTCGCTGTAGACGCGCCCGCCGCAGACCAACAGCCTCATAACTGCTCCCCTTGGTTCAGCCGGATCTGATCGTCGTACTCCTGCCATCCGTCGTGCTTCCACAGCCGGTTCGTTGTTGCCTCCGTTATCGTCTGGGGGTGCTTGTCCATGTGCTCACGGGCGTGCGCCCGGAACAGTCGGTAGCAAACGGTGTTACAGAATTTCCGGCTCATGAAATCCCGCACTGGCTCATCGTCCCGGATCGCTAATTCTCTACCGCAGGCTGGACAGTCCATCGCTCACGCTTCCTTTTTTCTGTTGTGAAACCCGATGTGCACGATCCAGCATCCTATCAGCGCAAGGTGATCGGCGACATCCATATCCATGTCGAGTCCGTAAATAATCAGGTAGGCGATGATCAGGGTCACTTGTTTTTCTCCAGGTCTTTTCGGGCTTCGGCAATCATCCCCATCGCGGGGTTCTTCCAGCTAACAGCTTCGTCGTAAATGGCGATGAATTTATCGTATCGTCTGATCCTGTCCTCTAGCTTATAGGCCCACTGCCTCAGCTCTTCTTTTGACCATGTCTCCAATGTCGATGCGTCACTCATCGTTTGCATCCATAGCTGTCCTTAGTGCTATCAGGCACTGCGCGGCCACTAAGCTGTTCCCGTCTCCGGTAACTGCGTCCAAGTACGCCTGCGTCGCTTTGTGCAGTCGCCGGTCGTTAGTCTGATTGGCGCTGAGCCGTTCGGACGCCTTGCGCATCCACTTGCGGGCTTCCTTGTTGTTGAGCACCTTCGGATACGTTACCCACCAGTCCTTTGTTTTGTTGATCGTCATTTCCCTTCCTCCAGTTTTTTCCGGTATTCGATTGACAGATCCGGGTGTTTGTAGGGGTACGGGATCGCCTTGGCGGCATCGGTTGCGGTCCAGTGAATGACTTGCCTTTCGTTCACTTTCGACGCCTCCATCGTCGGCCAGCGAGGGCCGTAGCTTCGATAGCCTTTGGCGTTATTGAAATCAAAGCTGGTGCCTGCGCCGTGACACGCTTGGCAGATTTCCCGCGTCGTTGTCGCGGCGGTTATTTCGTACCCTGTGCCTTTGCACCTCATGCACGCGGTTTGGATGCTCACTTGATTTCCCCCGCAGCGGTGCGAGCTATTTCTACGCAATGTTCATAGCCGCTTTCCCAGTCAGCATGACGGTATTGGTGTGACTCCATTTCGCAGCCCAGTGCCTGACAGGAAATTAAATTCAGCGCAGTCTCTAATTTTTTAACATAGCCGATCACCTCGCTGTCGCATTCTTCGATCAGGTATTCGATGCCGTTTCGCTCGGCTTGCTTTTCCACTTCGCGTTTTGCTGTGCTCACTCGCTTTTCCCCAGCGCCGACGCGGCCAACATGCCCGCCGGAGTGCAATTCCATATCATGGACAGGTGGCCGGACACTCGACACGTCCGTTTTTCACCTGACCATACAAGCCCGAGCTTGCGCAGCTCGGGCAATCGCTTGTGGGGTGCCGGACTAGCGCTGTGGCCGATGCTTGGGTGCTGTCGCTCCATGAGAACGCCGATCTCTCCCGATGTGGATAGGGGATGCTTGCTGATAAGCCGCAGCACCTGAGCGCGGCGTAGGGACAGCGTGCCATCTCCTCTCATGCGCGCCTCTGCGATGTGTGACGTTTCCGGGTCAGTGACCCTAGACGCTCGTATTTCTGTCATCGTCTTACCCTCCAGGGGTTCAGTTAAAACGGTATGTCGTCGGTCCGCCAATACTCGCAGCCGTTGTGCTCCGAGCCTTTGGGGATGCACTCGTTCCACTGCGCGCATGACGGCGGCCCACTAATGCTTTCCGGCTTGTAGGCCGCGCACGTCGTACAAGCCCCCTCAGACCGCATCAGATACATCAGGTTGTCTTGGATCATCCGCATCCCTATGAGGGCGTCGCCTAGTCGCCTTGCGTCGTTGTTGTTCATTTGGTTAGCTCCTGGGTCACATCACATAAGACACGACGGACGTATAGCGCCCGGACGTGTCCACTTTTATTTTCTTCGGCACTTTTAGATCGTCGGTGAATAGCAGCGCATCGGCGACCGTTGATGGGGCGAGTCCGGGGCATCGAATTGCCCACCACTCGCAAGCGCGCCGCCGTGCTCCATGCGTGTGCTCAATCGTCACCCACTCTTTGAATACCGAGAATCCGCAGCGGTACTCGACGCGCAGGGTTGGGGGAGCGTCCGGAGCGTTGCGCTTGCGGTGCAGGTAATAGTCGACGCTATCGACGGTCAACTCTTCTGGCGGCTTGTTGTCGCTCAGCGGCTCATCGTCGCCCGCTGTCGTTGTGTGCCGCCCCATCATATCCGGCGGCTGCCTTATAGCGTCCGTCCAGATATAACCGCAGTCGGGGCATTCCACGGTGCTCATGCCGACGATCTCCTGACAAGTCGGGCACGCCTTGACCGGAGCGTCGGCGCGCGTCATGCGTGGCGTCCAGGGGCGTATCTGATCGACGGGACCAAGTCGGCTTATGTTCCCGGCGAAGTCGAGGATCAGGCAATCCTTTTTGCCGTCGGCCGGTCGCATCCCGCGCCCCATCATTTGAACGTATCGAACCGCGCTCATCGTTGGCGCGAGCATGATGATCAGATCGGTGCCGGGTGCGTCGAATCCCGTGGTGAGCAGGGCGGCGTTGGTGATGCAACGCAGATCCCCCGCTCGAAAGTCTTCGATCACTTCGGCGCGCAAGTCGGCTGGCGTGTTGCCGGTGAGCGGGTAGGCGTCGATGTCGCGTTCGAGCATGACTTGGGCGACGTGGTTAGCGTGAGCAACGCCGGAGCAAAAGCACAACCACGAGTGTCGACCGTCGGCGTATCGTTGCACCTCATCCAACGCGGCATCGGTGATCGACGCGCGGTCGATCATGCGTTGCAACTCGCCTTGGTGAAAGTCGCCGCGCCGGATCGGAACGCTCGACGTGTCAATCTGGAACGCCGTGCGCTTCGACCGCAGCGGGGCGAGGTAGCCCCAATCGATCAGGTCGCGCATTTTCGTTTCATGAGCGACCGAATCAAAGATCGGCGTCGGTGCGTCGACGCCGGGCTTTGTCAGGTCTCCGTGGCCGGTGCGGAATACCGTCGCCGTAAAGCCGATGATCCGCAGCGACGGGTTTACCGCCTTGCAGCGGTCCAGCAGTTTGCGGTACATGCCTTCTTGCTTGTTCGAGACTAGGTGGCACTCGTCGACGATCACGAGATCGAAGATCCCTAGCTCATCTTGCCCGCGCTTGTAGATCGACTGGATGCTTGCGCAGACCACGCGCCCGGCGGCGCTGCGCTGCCCCATGCTCGCCGCCCATATCGTCATCGGTGCGTCCGGCCAGTGCAGTAGGATTTTCTGCGCGTTCTGCTCGATCAGCTCTTTTTGATGCGTGACCATCAGCACGCGCACGCCGGGATAGGCGAGCGCCTTTTTGACTAGCTCAGCGATAACGTGAGACTTCCCAGCGCCCGTTGGCAGCACACAGACCGGGTTGCCTTCCTCGGCGGCGAAGTAGCCCCACAAGTCATCCAGCGCGGTCTGCTGATAGTCGCGTAGCTCAGACATTAGTCGAGACCAATTTTTCAAGGCTCGACATGAATCGCTTCATGCTTGTGTGGACGTCGGCGGTGTCTTCAAGGGCGATCTTGTACATGGTCCCGCTTTTGCAAATCACGTCCACGGAGAAAGTTTCGACGCGCTCTGTTGGCGCAGGCTTCGGCGGCTCGACACCGGGCAGGTCGAGTTGGATCTCGTCGGGCTTTGTGACCGGAGCGCAAGCGGCCGCGATCTTCGCCTTGTTAACTGCCTCCACTTTCCTCCTGATCCCCCGCCTTTTGACGTAATTTCCAACGACGTTGTAAAGCGTTGTGACCCGCGCAACTTTGTAATCATCGGCGATCCGGTAGCCCCTGATCCCGCCATCGCCTCTAAGGGAAATAAGCACGCCTGCCTTTTCTGATTCTGACAAGCACGACCCGATGCTGGACGTCACCGGCGCGTCCATGCCGTTGATTATCTCGTGCAGCCAATGCGCCGTTAGCCACGATGTTAATCCCTGTTTTTCTTTGATCGCGGTCAATACCGCGAGTCGTAATCCTGATTTTTTCATTGGTTTATCCTTCAGATGGTTGTCGGTTGCTCTGTCATACCCGACGCGAGACGTTTCTTTAAGGATCTGGGCTTGCAGATATTTACTGATCCCCATCTCACTTCCTCCACATCGGCTTGACAAAATTAGTCGGTGACGTGAGCGTCGCTGGCTTCGGTTTTTCGTGTAGGAACGTCTTGCGGATCTCGGCGACGCCGGGATCGGATAGAAACTGCTCGGCGGCGTTGCCGTCTTTTAGCAGGTCGAATAGATCGGTACTGTTGTAGTGGTCAGGCTTGCCCAAGGTTGAGTTCCAGAACGTCTTGCCCTTGAACGAATACTTGACGGCTGCGCCCGGCTCGTCGACGCCTTCCCACTGTGCGGGTTGCATCATGTGCGGGTTGAAGCGGTGCGAGGCACACGGGTCTTTGGCGGGCTTGTTGTGATGCTCGCACCACCACCGATCCGGTCCGTCCAGCCTCGCCGTTGCATGTGCGCAGGTATAGCAGTTGACGCGCGGCGGCGTGATCTCGTGGCATACCTTCGCGTGGTTGCAAAACTTGCACAGGTAATAGGACGGATCTTCGCTCAGTCGCGGCGGCGCTTCCTCGCAGCGTATGACCCGCTCAGCCTTCGCGAGCAGCGCGATAGCGTCTCGTTCGTTGTACTCAGTGCGACAGCTCACAACCTCGCGCACGCCGGGAGACGAGCACGTTAGATAGTGCCGGGTCATTTGTAGCCCGTGCATGTAGAGCTGGGCTTGCGCATAGTAGACGGTGCTCCACTTTTGCAACGCGGCTTTCTCGCCGACGTCCAGGATCGCCTTGCGCAGTTCGCCGATCTTTCCTGAGCTTTTATGCTCCCAGATGTGCGGCGTGGTCGGTGCCTGTACAAGTCCCTTGATCACGCCGTCGATGTGCCCGGCGACGTGGCGGTTGAACTTGCTGAAACCGAACTGGTAACCATCATCGTCGTGCGTCCACAGGTCGATGCCGGGGATCTTGCGCAGGTAGTCGGCCATTGCGGCTTCGCTGCGGTGCCCGTCGTTGAACAGTAGCAGCGTCCTCGCCTTGAACGCCTCCTGGCCGCTCGCTGCGCGGTGCGTATACCATGTGTTTCGCTCGCATGAATGCCCGAGCGTTGACGCGCCGATATAGCTGCGCACGGTCTCGCTTGCGGCTTCGGCTTCCAGGGTCTCGTAGAGCTTGTCAAGCGTCGGGTCTTGGTGAATTAGGTGATCGATTTTCGGCATGTTCGTTGATCCTGTTTCGGTTAGGAGTCCGTTAGCACGCGGCCGACACGGACAAACATCGCTGGTACGTCCGCCGATTCTAGTCGGCGATCCGCGCTACTCAATCGCATCCCGGTGAGCTAGTCCGGATCTCTATCGCGCCCGGTGAGATGGCCCGGAGCTTCGCTTTCATTGCTGTTACCAGCTCCGGCGAAACAAGGTAAGGAGTACCTTTTGCACTGCCCTCGTTGGTTGCGCGCTCGGCACGAGGGCGGACCTTAGTTGACGTCTCCCAATACCCCAGACGCCCGCGCGGGTTGTTAGCGCTTCCAGGGCGGAACGTCAGCCGCCGCCGTGGGTGTCGGTGTCGGCGTGTTCACGCCGCCCGGTGCCGATGTCGTTGCCGCTCCGGTTGTCGGCGGTGTGGCCGCGCCTGTCGACGCCTCGTATGCCTGCACTTCGTTGCGCGGACCCCATGTGCTGTCTTGCTTGATCTTCAAGCGAATGCGGACCGGCTTGCCGTGCAACTCCTCAGTCTGCTGGAGCGCCGTGATATTCACCGCCCGACAAATGTCGCCGAGCGTCCGGGCGGCGATAGCCGTCGTGGTTTCGTTCGGGTGCTTCAAGGTGAGGCGATCCCAGAGCTTGCGGTTGGCGAACTGCCCGCCGAGCACGGTCATCTGGATCTCCAGGTACTCGCCGTTGTTCGCCTTCGTCGGCTTGAGATCCGTGCCGTCGATCCGCACGTCGTACCACCCGTCTGGCAACGGATCAAAACTCATTGACTCGTCGGTAGGGTGATCTGCTGGGTTGAAATTAAGCTGTGGCATTTTCGATCTCCTGATCGGGTTCGGGTGTGATTTCGGCTTCTGGTTCGGGATCGGGTGTTGAGGTTACGTGCTCGACAACCGGCGGCGCTTCGCCCCTGATCTTAGCAGCGATAGCCCCAAGGTTCGGCGGCTCGAAAGCGTCAAGCGCGCCGGATCGATCTTTCGCGTCGTACTGCATATCTCGGGCGGTCTGCGCCCACCGCTCGAATTCGCCCGCCTCGTTACGCTCGACGCGCAGGGCGAGCACCTCATCGAACAGGTACGGAACCTGCTGGGTGAGTACCCTACCGGGCATCATCGGCGAGTGAAGCGTAAGGCCGGACCCGCCATCTTCGACTCGGCTCTGCTTGAACGTCATCACGACGTTCTTGGGCAGGTCGCGGAACGCTCGCAACATCCCCATCATCTTGTCTTGCATTTCGCCGTAGGCGCGGCGACCGTCGGTCGTGGTGATCTTTTCGGCGTTCAGACACACCTCGGCGATCTCGCTCGCGGAGTCGATGCCGACCCACTTGTATTGCGCGCCGTCTGGGCCAGCGATATAGGAGTAAGCCTCTTCGATTTCGGCCATGCTGGTGACAATGATCACCGGGATGTCGTAGTGGCGAAGCGAGAGCAAGCCACCTTCGGCGGATATGATGATCGTCGGCTCGTCGGCCGATGCGATCATCGTTGTCTTGCCGGACCCGGCGGGTCCGTGGATCGCGACCTTCAGACCGCTGTCGGCTTGAGCGTCGCGGGTTGATGTTAGCTTGATTGCCATGCGGGTTAATCCTTCGGTGGGGGTAGGATAGAGAAAGAAGCCTTGGACGGCGTGAGCGTGAGCGCGTCGGCGATGAGCGCCCAGAGATCGGGAAACTCTTTTTCGACGTGCTTGGCAACGGCGCGGTTTTCTTTCAGGGTCGACTCGAACGGGAAAAACTCAGCCCGGATCTCGGCCTGTAGCTTGAGCAGTTTTTCCTGGTCCCACTTGCGGGTATAGCCGGTGTGGATCTTCATCCCGGCGACCTTGAGGATCCCGTCTTCGGGGATGTCGAGGATCTCGGCGAATTCTTTTTCGACGGCGAGCCGTTTAACGTTCGCCTCTTTTTCTTCGCGCTTGCACTCTTTCCACTGAGCGCTGAGGGCGTCCAGGGCTGTCTGCTGGTTGTCGCTTGTGAACATAGTGATTGCTCCGGTTACTGGTTTATTGATTGCGGGGCAAAACCTAGCACCTTGAGGGTTCATAGGCAAGCGATAATTATTTTTATTTATTTTAACCCAGAGGGTTGCATTGCTTGGGCAGTCCTGTATACTAATTGCAAGTCGAGCAACAAACCAAACAACGGGAACCAGCCAAATGAACAACTTCTATAACGAATATCACGACACGGTCCTTAAAATGAACCTCGAAACTTTTGACTTCGTTATTATCGGACATGCCGACGTGATTGATGACCAAGACGTGCTCGCAATCAGCCGAGGCGAACTCCCCGAGGGATGGATACGCAACGATTTCGCCGACTGAACAATCAACCGCCCGGTGCTAGCCGGGCGGCTTTTTTAACTGGAGGCTCAGGCATGAGATACAGATCCGGATACAAATATCAGATCCACGAGGAGTGCCATCTGCTCACCCCTGTCACTGGGCATAACTCCGAGCACCCCTATATTTCATTGTGGACCGACGGCAGGCTAGCGATCCGCGAGGGCTATGCGTGGGACGGGCCATCCGGCTTCGTGACCGTGCACACGGACAATCTCATGACGCCATCGCTCGTCCACGACGCGCTGTATCAATTGATGCGCGAGGGCTTGCTACCGGAGTCGCGCAGGCTCGACGTCGATCTGTGCCTGCGAGGCATGTGCCTGAAGCGAGGCATGTGGCGGATCCGCGCGGCTTACATTTACAAGGCGGTCAGGGCGTTCGGCGTATCGGCCGCCAGCAAAGGCAATACAAACCCGGTGCTTGAAGCACCATAACGGAGACGAAGGCATGAAATTCACAATAGCAGACGAAGACAAGGAGCTGATCTGTCTCGCCATCGAGCGTGGCGTGAAGACGGCAATCACCGACATGTTCGACGATGGGGCCGGTACTTTTAGCGATTCGGTTTTGGGCGAGGTCGAGGCTGGCGTAAGCCGCGCGACTACCGGCATGTTGGATCGACCCGGCGCGCACGAGTCGTTTCGCGAGGCGACCCTGGAGATGATCGCGGAGGGCGTCAAGGCGGCTATGGCCGAGCGCAGAGAAGAGCCGTTGAGAGATTGCGGCCACAATTGGGTAAGAAGCCCGGTCGATGATTGCTGGACATGCACTTTATGCAAGCTGAAGGGCGCGCCGCTGTGAGCCGCAAGCTAGGCAAGACTCAGCCCGCGAACAGCGGGCGGCACACCTCGCAGCTACTGCACGATCCGAACACGCTCAAGCCTAACCAGCTTGGCCGTAACAAGGGCGTCGAGGGCGTCGACCGGCGACAGCTTGACGAGATCGCTCTGGACAGGGCTATCAAGCAAGAGTTAAAAGAGGTCTGGGACGACTAGCTATTTGGCTGCGCGCGGGTGCGGGTGTAGGCTTTCAATCCAGGCACCACGGGTTCGAGTCCCGACGCAGCCACCACCAAAGGGAGTGCGATATGAAGTTTTGAATGCCGAGGCCCACCGTGCACGTTTGAACGAGAATCAAGCGAGATCATTTCCCCAGGAGAATTGACGTGTACAAGCAAAAAGAAGACTCAGGCGATTGGTATGTCGAGGACAACCGAGAGCACTTGCGGATCAAGGTGAATCACCTCGCCGCCGAGTCGCGGATCATTCGCCGCGAAGAAAACAAGCTACGGACGAAAGTGAGCAGGAAGCATGGCACCGAGCTGGAGACCAGAGAGAACCAGTTGCGCCTTGCTAAGCGGCTCGACAAAGCCCGGCGTCGCAACGACAGCCAGGAGGCGATCATGCTCAGCATGAGGCTAAAGCTGGCGAACCATCGCCGGTACGTCCTGCGACCGGCAGCGCGCTCGGCGGGCTTGGCTCTGGGGTTCATCAAGGGCCGCACGCTTGACGAGATGGAGCGCCCGCGCAACGCGGCATCGCTCGAACGCAAGCCGTACAAGCACCCGGACTGGAAAGAGATCCAGCGGATGTGCTCAGCGTATGGCCGGGCAGGCTGGAACGGTCCCGAGGCGGCCATCCCGAGTTACGTCAAGTAAACCTTTGGGCGCGTCGCAACGGCGCGCCCGTTTTATTTTCATTTATTTTAACCCAGAGGGTTGACACCTGATCCTGGATCCCGTATTCTAGTTGCAAGTCGAGAGACAAACCAAACAACCCGCCCAGGAGGCAACGTCATGAACACCAACCAAACAATCGAACAAGCAATCGCCGCTCAAGAAGCCCGCCGGAACAACGGCAACTGGGTAGCGGCCTGCGGCGGAACGGAAACCCCGTTCACCATCAACCGGGTCCGGGTGCTCTACTGCTACCAGCCCGCAAGCGGCAAGCACGCTTACATGAACCTCGACACGGACATGGTCATGACTGACGAAGAATTCGACATGCTCCGAGGCCGCTGAGCCGACAAGCCCCGAAAGGGGCTTTTTTTTCGCCTAAAATTTATTTCAATTTATTTCACCCAGAGGGTTGCATTACCTGGGGATCCCTGTATACTTATTGCAAGTCGAGAAACAAACCACATCAACCAACAAGGCGGACCAGATGAAAACTCTCAGCAACAAAAACAAAAACGCAGTCATTGACTTTTTCAACCATGCCGACACCGGCGTCCACGTCCGCACCGTCAAGCTAACTAACGAACTTCGCGACCAAGGCGCTCGGGAGCTTCGCACCACGAAATTCGACCACCTCGCAGAATCCTGGGACGAACTCGGCAACGTGACAATCCTGACCGCTGATCGCCGGGTCTTGAACCTCACCGAAAAAGAGTACCGGGCGCGGGCCATCTAAACAGCAAGCCCCGAAAGGGGCTTTTTTTTCGCCTAAATTTATTCCCTATTTATTTTCACCCAGAGGGTTGCATTGTCTGGGCTATGCTGTATACTGGTTGCAAGTCGAGAAAACAACCAAACAACAGGAAGCGAGCAAATGACCAACCCTACCGAATACATGATCTCCATCGAGCGCGACTGGATGCGCTGTGTCACTGACCAGCTCCTGAACGCAATCCTTGAGGGCGACGCCGACATCCATGCTCTTGAGGATAACGGCGCGATGCGCGTCGCAGCCGCCCGAGAGCTTGCAGATCGCGCCTAGCCAACAAGCCCCGAAAGGGGCTTTTTTTTCGCCTGGAATTTAGTTGTTGACATCTAACCCAAGGGGTGAGATACTGATCCCACGTTAAGCAAATCAGCAAACAGGACCGAGCAAATGACCAACCTACCTCCCCACCTCGCAAAGTTTTTCAAGGCCGACGGCAGCATGACCGATGCCGCCGCCGCCCGAGTCGAGCAAGGCCGGATCGAACGTCAGGCCAAGGCCGATGCAGTCGCTTTCCGCGCCCGGTTCCTGGCTAAGGCGCGGACGTTATGAGGTTCGATCTCAAGCACCCATGCAAACACTGTCCATTCGGAGACACCGAGACCCGCATCACCTTTGCGTGCCGCGAGCGCGCCGAGGAGATCGAGGAGTCGGCATATCGCGAGGGCTTTCCATGCCATCAGCACGCGCAGGAACCCGATGACGACGACGAAAATGGCGGCTATGAGTTCAGCGCCGACGGTTCGAGCCAACACTGCATGGGAGCGCTCATGATGTATTTGAAAAGTGGAGGGGCCAACGTGCCGTTCGAGAATCTTGACGAGACCGAGCAAGAACGCATCGAGGCGCGGATCGAGTGGGACACCCACCCGGTATTCGAGAGCGATTCTGATTTCATTGAGGCGAATGACAATGAACCAAGCAGTGATTGATCGGGCTGTCGATATAGCCACCCGCGCGGCAATGAGCGGAAACCCGGTTGAGCGTGTTATGTGGGTGCCGCCCACGACCGCAACGGATGATCCGATAGGGATGTTTGTGATCATATACGCGCCGCGTCATAGCGCAGCGGAGGGCGGGCATTGATCGCCGTGCCGGATTACTGGGAAGAATGGACTACCCGAGCGACCAGCGACATGTGGTCGACCACTGCAGTAACCTGGACGACAACGGCAACCAGCACGACATCCGACTTTTGGTCGAATCAGCCTTACACCGTCGAGACATCGGGGCGCGCCGAGATACCGCGCAAGATCCCACAGCGCACGCCGTACCTGTACCGGCGACCGAAGCGCCCACCCGTACTGCGGCGGCGCTTTGCGCTGCGCGGGGCGGCCACGTTGCGCGGGCAGCGGTGCTGAGCCTTGACGAACGCCAAGCCCGCGAGTAAATTTCGTCTCGTGCCTTACAAAGGCGCAACCAAGTGCAACTCTAGCCAGAAGCACCCAAAAGCCCGCCCTGGACTAAAAAGCCTGTGCGGGCTTTTTTCTGTCTTGCTATGCAGCCCGAAGGTGCGATAGGCTCGGGGCATCAAAGCAACGCGAGGCACCCCATGACACTCACCGACAGACAGCGACGCACGGCAAAGGGCGCGATGATTCGCGCCATCCTTGCGACCGGCGGCAAAACAAAGCTCGCCGCCGTTTGCGGCATCCGTCGGCAGTCTGTGGATAAATGGATCCGGCGCGGGTATGTTTCTCACTTGCGCTGCAAGACCATCGAAAAAGCGACCGGTATACCGGCGGGCACATTGCGCCCAGACATCTTTTGATCAAGGTTGAAAAAACAATGACAACGGGCAGGCACACATGGCAACGATTACCCACCTTTTCCCAGGAGGGTTTCAGCCTCCTACAGAACGCACCGAACACACCGAAGATCCAGACAGCTTATTCAAGAACGCACTAAGGGCCGGTGGACTCGTCCCGCCGGACTCGCTCAAGGTCGGAGCAATTGACCGGGTCGACCTGACCGATGAGCCACGCGGGCGAAAATCAGGCTGGTATATTTATTTCACTGACGGCGTCGCGTCCGGGTCATTCGGATCCTGGAAAGACGACAGCAAATCGACTTGGGTCGCACGGGACGATCTGACACCCGCCGAGCAGGCGATTCACAACCGCTCAATGGAGCTAGCGCGGCAAGCGCGCGAGGAAGCGCACCGACTCAGGCAAGCGCAAGCACAAGCAACCGCACGAGCGCACTTAGAAGCCTCCACAGCCGCCCCAGACAACCACACCTATCTAACCCGCAAGGGGATCCCGGCCAGCGGCGCACGGGTCAGCGCAGGCGACGATCTGCTGATCCCGATAGTCGACACCGAGGGCGAGATCCACAGCTACCAGAAAATCAACCCGGAGGGCAGCAAGCGTTTCCTGTCCGGCGGTCAGATCCGAGGCCATTTCGGCCTAATTGGCGAGCTTGGGCCGGTCATCCTGATCGCCGAGGGCTTCGCTACCGGGGCGAGCTTGCACGCTGCGACAGGGCTGCCGGTTGTCATCGCGTTCAGCGCGGGCAACCTTGGACCCGTTGCCGAGGCCATCCGCCCGGCGCACCCAACAGCGCGCATCCTGCTCTGCGCCGACGCCGACGAGATCGGAGCCAAGAAAGCCGAGGAGGCCGCCGAGCGCATCGGGGCGTCGAGCGTCGCGCCCACGTTCACCGTCGAGCGCCTGGAGCCGTACACCGACTGGAATGACCTGCACGCCGCCGAAGGGCTGGAGGCGGTCACGCGGCAAATCAGCGCGATCCTGCACCAGCGCCGAGTGCCGATGCTGTCACTACACGAGGGCATTGCGCAGCTCAAGCCGCCCGCTTGGCTCATCAAGGGCGTGCTCGAACAGGGCGTGTTGAACATGACCTATGGCGCGGCCGGGATCGGCAAGTCATTTTTCGAGATCGACCGGGCTTGTCACATCGCGCACGGTCGGGAGTATCTCGGGCATCCGGTCAAGCGCGCCGGGCTTGTCGTGTACGTCGCCGGTGAGGGCCATCACGGGATCTTCCGGCGCTTCAAGGCGTGGCACCAACATCACGGCGTCGAGGTCGGCGAAGACGTGCCGATCAAGGTCACGCTACGCGCCATCGACTTGCTGAACGACAACGACATGCACGATCTCGGGGCGACCATCGACGAGTACGTCGAGATACACGGGCCGCTTCGCTACCTGATCATCGACACGCTCTGGCAGAACGCCGCGACC
>TARA_R110000803_G_scaffold36811_11_pt1 | contig 14045 bp, 8 predicted proteins | sample TARA_R110000803 | Tara Oceans TARA_R110000803 (sample SAMEA4397772) | marine metagenome | biome: Polar Biome; feature: [SRF] surface water layer (ENVO:00010504); material: water (ENVO:00002006), including particulate matter (ENVO:01000060) such as... | depth 5 m | reverse complement strand
TTCTGCTCATCGTCTAGTTCATTCCACTCTCTGCGCATTGCCTTTCCTTCCAGTGATTTGTCATTGTAGATATTGTTGGCAGCCACCCTCATATCTTGTCGTGTAACAAACTGACGATAACCATTGACTCCCGCACCCCAAGCTGAGTGACCGTGAGCTTCTAGTGCTCCAAAGTTCTTTGAGATAATGTCAGCCGTATTGAGCCTTACTGGTGGAGCTTTAAAGACGAACTGATTTCGATTCATTACGTTTCCATCGGATGATCCAGTAGCTTCATACATCTGTGATTGCTGCAGAGCTATTTGCATTTCTGGTTCTTCTAAAAACTCCTGATTCCTTGGGTCATTCATGAACTGCGTCATTGCTCCCTTTTGAATTTGGAACTGAATAGACTCATCAATGATTTCATTATCTAGTAACTGACTCTTGTACTGCTTAAGTTGAGCCAGCTTCCTGGGGTCTGACATGATTCCTTGATCTTGCATAAGATCAGATATCTTGTCCATTGTTTCGTTATTAAACTTATCTAGTCTACCCTTATTGTAAGGGTCTAAAGCTTTGCCAAATTCAATGTCACCTCCTAACAACCATGCCTCTTTCTTCTTTTGATTTTCTTTTGCCGACTTCATTTGATGCAGTTGGAATTCCGCATCGATCATCATCTTATTATCTATTCTGACATTTGCCCCTCTCGCAAGGGCGGCCATTGCACTACTCATAGTTATGCGGTTTGAATTTGATCTAGTCTTTCTCGGATCTCTTTAAGCTGTCCAGTTTCTATCAGATTTGAAACTCCAGTGTTCATTAATCCAACATAAGATTCTAGTTGCTTATCGTATTCGTTTAATTTCTCTTTTTCTGCGTATCGTCTATCCTGAGAAGCCTTAAGCGTGACATTGTGAGCATAACGCTTTTTCTCTTCTTTCTTGTCGTTATCTGCAATATTGTAGGCTAATGTAGCTTTATCTGCATTAATATTGGCCATATTTATAAGAGATAATGCGGCATTTCTGTTACTACCAGCATACTTCTGTGTTGCTCCACGAATACTTGAAACTCTAGTTCCTTCAATACCACTCTTAGCGAGTTGATGTTCTTCTGAAGTGAATCCATAAGAGGCATCGTTTTGAGCCTGAGCCTCCATTGATTGAATACCCGGATCAGTAAGCACCGTTGGACGATCTCCTAAAGCAATGACTCCGGCAGATCCTAATCCAGTTTGAATACCTCCAATAATGGTAGAGGTGTCAGCACTTGACCAGGCTCTTTTATCAATCGTTCCGTCTGCAGGCTGCCCTTTAGTATTGATCTTTTTAGACTTCCTCATTGCCTTTTGTTGATCCTTACTAAGATGAGAAACATTTAGATCCTTCATTACGGTAAGATCATCCTTAGTTTTATCAAGCGTCTTGTCAGATTTAACCATCAATTGAGATGCTTCTAGATCCTCCTCACGCGCTTTTCTGGAAAAACTAGATTTAGTTTTATTAGATTTTTTAGCTGCTTCAATGTCAATTTGGGATTGCTCATCAGCCCTATCCTCCGCAACTTGTCGTTGCATCATCATATTGTAGTAATTGTCCATTGCACTAAAAACTTTAGTACTTCCTTGTGGACGGAGCTGTAATTCACCACTTTTATCAAGCATCAAATTAGGATAAAATTCGCCTCCACCATACTTGACAGCTCTCTTGATTTCCCCTTCGAGTTCTTTATCTGCAAATTTACCCACCTTTGGATCATCAGTGATTTGATCCATTTTAATAACATCATCACCTTCAGCTATTCCATCTTCAAAAATTTCCTGCTTAGTTTTCCCCGCATTATCAGCCTTTATATCAATACCTGGCTCATCATAAAACGCTTCTCCAGTTAGAACATTGCCAACTTTATTTACGGCTTTCGCCGTGTTATCAAGAACAGTTCTTGCCCTTTCTCTTTCTAGATACTCAGTATACTCAGATGAACTCATTCCTAGATCATCTGCTTTTTCCTTAAATGTCTCTGAGTTAGGGTCGTTTCCTTGAAATTCTGGATTTAATGTAGGTATAGATCCGTTAGCATCATTACCCTGAGAAGAATCAAGACTTACTTGCTCCTTAATTTCTTTCAATTCAGATTTGGAGAACTTTCTAACTACTTGTCCGGATTTGTCAACTAGAGTAACCTTATCACCAGATACCCTAAGCTGTGAAACTCGATACTTTTTGTCTCCTACCCAAACTGGACCTTTCTTATATTTACGGTCAATTTCTCCTTCTGTATTTCCTCCATCGTCATATCCTATACGACCACCTTTATTGAATGAGGTTGGGCCATCAGATGTGTCATTGACTGGACCTCCATTAGCCATGCGCTTTCTTCCACTTAAAGTAACGGGGCCAAGATCGACTTCCCTGTGAGCTCTGGTCACCTTGATTTCTCCACCTTCATTTGCATAAGAACCTTGCTCTACATTTTGTCCATTAGGAGCAAGTGAGTCTAAATCAATACCTAGCTCTCTTAGCTTAGCAGCTTCGTCGGCATTAAAGTAATGTTCTCCCTCACCAATCATTATCTCTACTGATCCATCATTTCTTGGCGCTTCACCTCCTACTGTATCAGGAAAATGAGTTCGACGTAACTGTTCAGCTATATCAGCATTTTCTTTAGGAACAACAAAAGCCTCAGATTCAGCGTTCATAGGTATTTTGTCTTTTCCCTTTTGTGCTGGTGTATGAGCTTCTACAGGTCCACCCGCATCCAGTTTAGGTATGTTACCACCCTTATCCATCTGCATGCCAACTTCCATAATTCCGCCACCGCCGCCGCCTCCGCCAAGTCCTATTCTTCGTTTTCCAGCTCCGGTAGATGTCATTCGTTGTGGTTCTCTTCCTCCCAAGCCTAAAAATCCACTTGATTTTATTTTACCACTTGATCTTCTATCTCCTGCACGTAATCTATCTGGCTTTACTTCTCCTTCTTCACCTCCACCAGCTAATACTGTAGCACCTGCGGCTCCTACTGCAACAATTCCTAGTCCAGCTCTACCCCATCTTTCGCCTGCACTTCCTCTGTCATATTTATTAGGATCAGAACTCTCTAGTCCACGACCTCCAAATTGATTTACCAATTCTTTGTAGTCAATAGTTCCTGCTGAAAAATTAGCTTTTGCATCCTCTAGATTTCCTCCGCTAATAGCTTTAGCCGAGGTTTTTGCATTCGCCCCTCTTATAGCCTCACCTTCTTTTTTAGCAGCCTTTTGAGTCTCTTTATTCCCAACAATTGCACCAATACCATTAGCAACAGCTAGTCCTCCTGCAACTATAGGATTACCCGTTGCAGCTCCAGTGGCCGCACCTGATATTACTGCTGAACCGACTGAATTAATATTCTCTTGACTTAAAGGATCTGCTAAAGCTGCAGCAAGGTAGTCTTGACTGTAACTATCTTCACCGACTTTGATTCGAGTATTTCCACCACCAAGATAACCTGGTCTACCATTTAGTTTCTGTTCCTCCTTAGACTCTTTTGATCCACCAAAAGGGCCATATTTTAAGGGTATAGTAGTAAAAGGAATTGCATCAGGATATCGACCTTCACCTAATGGAGTAAATCCTATCTTATTTACTTCAATCGTTGATTCTTCGATCACCTTTGGACGAGCTGATCCACGAGTCTGAACCTTTACTGACTTCTTTAAATTCTTTGGCTTTAGCGGTTTAATAACGCTTTCTTTCTTCTTAGTCGTCATAAGGCTTTGATGGTTTGAACGTTGTAAACAAAGATACAATTTTAATCTTCTTTTGGTCGGAGCTGTCTTGGTACCGACCCTCACCCCCAGTAATGGGTGATTTACCTATGTTATGGTCGTGATAAAACTCCACTTCTAGGTAACTTCCTCTGAATCTTCTGCGACCTTCACCCCTTGTATCTTTAGGGATATTTGCGTGCCACTCTCCCCTTCTGAATTTCCAATCAATTGTTGATAAAAGTTCATTCTTATGTTCTTCGGTATAGAATGAAACAAAGTCTGGTTTGTAGGCAACAACCCGGTAATCATTAGAAGCGTCCTCAACACCAGCATTACCCTGAAGTTTAATAGAGTCAAATCGCTTATAAAGCTCATTAGATGGATTAACTATAATTCGGATACGTGAATCCTGAACCTCTCCCATCATTCTGCATGGACCAGCAACTAAGCTACTTTGTATAGGACTGTCAAGATGCCAGAACTCATTGGTATCTGATATTCTAGATATTTCAGGTACAATAGCTGGATCAGTAATAACACCAGTAGTAAAAGCTGTATTGACACGATACAAGACCGTTGCTCCATTGAACTCATGAATAAATTTGAAGCCTTTTTGAAGTGTGAGTCCAACAGAGATACTTGTTCCGTAATCAGTGATTGCGCTTCCATCAACATTGAACCGTCCATTTTGAGCAAAGACCTCTCCATTATGCTCAATAAATTTGGTTGGCAACCATCCATACTCTCCTGTGAATCCCTTGTGAACCTCATTAAATCCAATGGTGAATGATTCCTTTCCAGAAGTGTTGGTAAGGAAGGTCAAGTAAGCCTCATTAAACCTTTCGTGATAAACTGAAGTAATACCTATTCCAGTAAGTGGATTGAGTCCTCTTGGATTGTCCTGTAAATCAGAAGCTCTGATCACATCCTCAAAGAAGTTACCCATACCGAGTCGAGTGCTTAACTGTGTTACACCTCCACTAGTGCTTATATAGCAAACTTTAGCCTTGTTTATATCAACCCATAAGAAGCCTGTTTCCATTGAAACTAAGTGATGTCTATCTTGGAGACCATAAGACTCAGAACGTTCGTCAAATCTATCTATTACCCCACCTACTCCAATGAAGGTCGCCTCTCCAATGTCATTTGAGACAGTTGAGGCTTCTTCTATTGGTAAATACAATACTCCCTCTGTCTGGAAGCAAAATACTTTACCATCTTTTCTAGCCAAGGCAACAACAGCCCCGTTGGATATCTCCATAAAGCGCTCATTAAGCGCTGGAAACACTCTGAAGTTATCTATCTGTTCACCAAGAATTTTAATGTCAGAAAAGAACACTGTATTCTGACGGGTATTCTCAGCAATGAAATCTTTAGGTAGCCCAGGAAAGGTGTACTCTACTGCGTGATCATTTAAGTATTGCTTATCAATTATGAAGTTTTCTGGTTGCCCATTAACAACTCCTTCAGGAAAAACACCTCCTATGAAGTTTCCATCCCTCATTCCATGTCTACCTCTTCTAAGAGCTACGTTTATTGTGCTTTCTACTGGAAACACTGCAACTACTCCAACTCCACCACCTGCTGCGCTTGCTCCTGCTTCTGGATTTGCACCAGTCCATGTTACGCTAATATTGGTATCGTAAAGATTCACATATATATCACCTCCGAATACTTCTATGCCATCGAATTTCCAACTATTACCATTAGCCGCATAAGTAGCATCATTAAGCTCAAGTAAATGACCGCATAACTGGTATTCAGTGTTAGATGTATCTCCATAGTTTGGATCTAGATTATCCGTATCGAGAATATCGCATAACATCCTAGCACCTTCCTGAACTGGTGGATGATTGTAATTAGGCAAAGCCGTCATTACTAGAATATTTGACTTATCATTCTTTCCTCTAGAAGCAAACCAAGATCCAATAGTGGCTGGTAGAATTGGTTCTTGCCAAAATATTGACCAGTTTTCAGAATTGTAATTTCTACTTATTCCTGTTATTCCAAGAGAAGTTTCGGCGCCAAGTACTTCATAGATAGTATCTACTTTATCGACTCTATCTAATGGAAATGAAGCATTATAGGCTGATTGTGACTCAACGTACTTGACATAGTAAGATGAGTACTGAGAACCCAAGACTGTAAACTTATGCATTGGATAAGTCAATGTACTTGCTAGCCCAAATAGAGCAGCTCCATCAAGTGCAAAGGTGTACCATTCTGGAAAGTCAGGATCTCCTAAGTAATCAGAAATTCTAATCTCCATATTGGCATAAAGACCCGACATGTCATAGTTCTCGAATTGATATTCCGGAGAATAGAACATGACAACTTGACCAATCATTCCGTTATCAGTAGTATCACTTCTTCTGTTTCTATCATTGTAAAGAAACTGTGATGCCTCAGCTCTAAATCGAGTAACATCATCTGCATCTGGAACGCAATAGCGCACCAAACCTTGTGCTACTGATTTCTTGATACGTCTAGCTCTTACAATGGCTACTGAACCGACTTTTCCAACAAGGTCTGTAAGGTCAAGTGGATTGCCTGGTGTTCCTACTTTAAGTCCTAAATGATTCGTATTGGTGATTGTTCTTCCGGATGCTCCTGATGCAAGCACGGAAACATCATCTTCAATGTAATTAGATGTTAATGGATATCCATCTGATATGTTTGGAGTAACCCAGTCACCTATCCAGTGAACAAATAAAGGTGCTCCTTCAGGACTCAATGGAGCTATACCATATCTATATTTTTCTTGACCTCGCTTATGTGAAGCCAAGATGCTACTAGGAATGATCCCTTTCATGTCCGGGAAATCTTCATCAAGTCTGTAGTAACGATAATTGTTTGCAAAATTGGCTATTCGGATAACAGCACGAACTGTAGGTGTGCCAACCACTGTGTATTGCCTTATTGTATAAAATGGACTTGAAGCATCGAATGTTCCTTGAAAATAAGCTCCATTAGGTGAATGTGTCGTGTGATAGTTATTACCATTGTAGATTGCATAATTAGAACCATCGCCCTCAACCTCATACCATTGTCCGACTTGTATCGAATTAGTCGCTGGTGCAATTGTAGCTGAAGTAGCTAAGCTTCCTGATTGATCAGCAAGTGGTGAGGCCCCCTCTACCTTTTGACCCACATGATCAGATGGAGTTTCGTAGCTAAACCATTCGTGTCCTACTGTGCCAGGAACCCAATCATTGACTCCTTCTGTGAGTTCAATATCAGCAACAAACATTCTGTTCTTACTGAATTCCATTGTACCTACTTTTTTAAAGATATTGACAACTGACTTTAATTGCTGAACCGTCAATTCACCTAAAGAGGTTTGTCCATCAATAGTGATATCCATTGATGTACCGGTTATATTACTTCTATGATAAATCCGTGGAAGTTCATAGGTATCTACACCAGTAAATCTGATCATTACAATTTCAATATCTCTAAAGCTCTGGTCAATATTGTCAATGGTAAGTATGATTGATTTTCCAGAAGATATTGTTGACTGTGCTCCTTGGTATTTTTGGTAAGACTTTAAATCTCCCGAATTTGGAGTTTCTTCTCCCAGCAGAATAGGTGAGGTGTGATAGTTATAAGGGGCGCTATATCCATCGGCTGAAATAAGAGTAAAGAATGCAATATAAGCACCACAAAGAAGGACTCCGCCATTAGCGTAACCACTGCAATACATAAAACCCGATTCTTTCTCTGGAGTCCATGAAAGGTCTGTAACAGCAATATGTTTGTTTACTATACCAGTTCCAGTCCATGTTGAATAGCTTGCTTCTCCAGTGAATACGTTTCCTGCAACTTGTCCGGGTCCATAAACAGTAGAACCAGAACCATAGGTTATTGTTCCTGTGACTACTTGGTATTGAATTGCTACGGTAGCTGAATAGACTCTAGCAAGGTTTGTTGAAGCTACATTTAACAGTCTTGGTACATTGAAGTAATCTGACCAATAAAACCTCTTAATTCCTGTTGTTTCATCTACAAAGGCAATAGCTATATCTGCAATTGGATGCTGCGTGGTGAAGAGTAGGTCTTCATGATAATAGATAGGCACGTATGTTCCGAATGTGGCTAACTGAACGTCCAGTTCAACATACCCGATTTCTCCTGGTCCTCCGATTGCATCAGTTGTTTCGGTAGAAAGTAAATAGATTCTCTTATCGCTATTGCTCTCGGATCCAATTACAGTCCAATTATCACGATCAAGGGTAAAAGCTACTCGATCGCCATCAATAGTCTGAATAGAAAAAGACCCATCGCTTCGTTGAATGACTCGATAGTTCTTTGAATCCCAATACGAACCTTCGTCCTGAAAAGTCTTCTCTTTGTCTCTCTTGAGGAGCTTATTGAACAGATTGCGATAAAATGCCATAGTTGATTACTTTACCTGAAATTGGATTATTCACCATATCCACTAAACTCTCCCTTTCCTTGGGGGTAAGCTTAGCGGTTTTGCCTCTTGCTATTGATTTCTTTCTACCCCACTCCCGTAAGAAGTATTGCATTGAATTCATAGGCATTGCTTTCGGATTGAAGGCCGAGCGCTCCGCCATCTTCTTCATGACATAGTAGGGGATCGCGTCCAGATGTTCTTCAGCTACCATGACCCAACCATCGTCATCGACTTGGTATCGCATGAGGTAAACTGTTACCTGTGAATGCCCTTCCACTTGACATGAAAAAGATAATTTGTTATTGACAATCTCGTAGTTAGCGACAGAATTGTCTGAATAATGACTCCCTGTTATAATTGTTATTCCTACTCCCTGCTCCCAGTCACTACGTGACCATGCTGGATCAAAGCTCGAATTACCATAACCACCCCAAGAAAGAGTGCAATCTTCACCCACATTACCTAAAAATGCTGATACTACTTCAAAGGTTTCACATGGAAGGTCTGCATAAGTTCCATCACCTTTAAGGTCCAATACATGCCGTTGAATAATGTATTGATAACGTCCTCCTATTTGTTTCTCAGCTTCAGCACACCATCTTTTGATCAGTAACGCATCAGCTTGTTCCGTTCCTAAGTCCTCCATTGTATTGAGAACTGCACGTTTTATGGATACCATTTTATTCATACCATGGAATATTTAAAGCCCCCAAAACACTTTTGGGAACATTCGGTTCTTAACTTCTTGTGTGCATTAAACCTAAATCCAAATCGCTCTGCCTTGATGCCTGAGAGCTTGATTTTAAGCGTATGATTAGGAAAGTGAGGGTTGTATGCCTCCACGACCTTTCCGTCCTCAAAAAAGGCTTGTTTAGACTTCTGGATATTCTTGCCATTAGGACTAAGCTCTGCAATGATACTTAGTGAATGGGGCATTTGCGCTCCATATCCATTGACTATATTGTTATAGCAATCTTGGAAGTACAACTGCATGACCTTATTAGCCTTTCGACTATTAACGTGCTGGAGTGTCTGAACAGTCTCAACAATATGTCTGCCTGTTACGTGCTTCATTCTCTTGATTCCCTTAATGACTCTTCATCAGCTCCATCATGAACTGCATCGCCTATAAATCCTTTCCCTTGTTGAAGGTCTTTGATTATCATTTCTTTTATATGATGCCAAATAGAACCGTCAATAGGATAGTTATCACTCATCCTGTACGTTCTTTTTCTGTCTTGCATCCTAACTTCTCCAAGTCCAACCCATGATACGCCACCTGTAGTAGTTGCCACAAATGTTGTTCCCTTTTGATATCTGGTTAGGGTTACTCCTACCAAGTAATCAATGTAACCTGAGTGAACCTCATAAGTTACACCAGGAACCAAACCAGCAGGCTTAACATTTCCGTTCTGGATAATAAATCCCTCTCTTGGGTCCTCTAGTATCAATTGTGCATTTACTTGTGCTTTCCAAGGATATATGAATATCGCATTGCCTTCCCTCCAATAGACTGAATCTCTAGACCTAGGATCTCCAGTATTCATCCATGTTAAGAACTTATCTCTAGTTGTTCTATCGTATCGCTGTCCAACGGTTCCTTTGATCATAACAATGCCTAAATCTTGGATTCGGTGCCTATCACTTTCAATTGCAACTACGTTTGGAATTTCTAATCTTGCCACCTCACACTTAGATCCGGATGCTAGTACATCTGCAGAATCTAGGTCATTAGTAAAGTCTACTCTGGTAGTGTCATACACTCCCATATCCTGTACCCATTGCCAATTAATCTGACCATGACGATTGTACTGCTCGTTTATTACTCTTGCTCTTTTTTGATTGATAATGTGTGCTGTAAGACCTTTAGTTAGCACTGACTCTTCTACTAAGTTATATCCGGCATTGAACTCTCGGATTTCGTCTACCGCATTCTGGAATGTCATATCGAGTGGCTTTGTGCTAAATTATAAAAAAAGGGGCAGATATGAAACCCGCCCCTTTCTATTAGGTATTATTCCCTCGCAAGGTCTTAATCTCTTGGAAGAATGTCATTGATGTAGAAGAACTTTTGAACCTCTATGTCTGGAGTAAATCCTCCGTCAACTGTCAGTGTTCTGAAGAAAGGAACTAACGTTTGTCCAGCAGTGTGTGTCACTGGAGCAACGATTAAGTTACTATAATCTACATCGTCAATCAGGAATTCAGTTGTTCCGTCAGCATTGATTCTGATTTCAAGGTCATGCGTTTCAGTATCAAGCCAATCAACCAAAGTATCAGTTACGCCACGTACACCACTGTTTGCATCTTCAGTGATCATTTCAACATTACCAGCATTCACATTGATTGCGATAACATCATCATACAATACCATTGTCGTAACGGCAGCGTTAGATTTGAATCCAAAGTGGATATCAGCAGCATCAGCAACAGTTCCAATATTAACTCTAGCTCTTACAGAATAAGATCCAGAACCAATAGTTACAAGTGAAGGCGACTTAACACCTACATTTGGATGGAACTCCATTCCCTGACCAGTAGTAGTACTTTGTTCTAAAAGAAGTCCACCTGTATTAACTAGAGAATAAAGAACTACTTGTGTTCCGATGATTGATTGCTCCAATGTAGCATCTTCCCATGAGTAAAGGTTAATTGTTCCAGCAGCTCCCAATGGAAGACCACCAACTGAATTAAGCTTCACTGCATCAGCCTCGAAGAAAGCAGCAATAGTACCCGGAGCTTGACCCCAAATAGTACCATAAATGAAACGTTCTACTTCACGCTCGAAAGCTTCGTATCCCGCTAAATTCGTGGTAACAGTTCCTTCACCATTATCAACAAACACCTCTTGAGTAATTGTGTTCCATGCAGAAACTCCACCAGGAAGAGAATTATGACTAACAACACTCGTGAAAGTGAAAACGTTATATGTCTGGCCTGTGGCGGCACCAGCAAGAGCAGCTTTACCTGCAATAGCTTCAGAAACTAGGTTTCCATAAACACCTTGTCCAGCACCCATTTTTTGCATGTCAGCTCCAATGCCTACTGCGTAAATAGGAGCTACAGTCTGAACTAAAGAAGCGTCTGCAAATCCACCGAAAGAGTCACGAGTGACCTTTAGATCATTTGCTCCACGTCCTGAGACTTGAGAGTTATGAACACCTGAGAAGTACATTGCGGCATCTTCTGTCAACACTAGGTCTGTTCCTGCAGTCGCAACAGCAGTAATGTTATTCCAGTTGTCTTGATTCAATTGAGCAGCTAATTGTGCATACACATATTGACGATTCAGTGCGTCACTTGTTTGATCAATGAGGGTTATCTTGTAAGTCTTGTTGTAATCATTAAGATTACTATTAGACTTAGAAGCAATACGCTTGAGGGCTATTTTGTACACTTCGCCAACTACTAGAGTCGGAGTGTCGCCACCAATTGTATATACTTGGCCGACTGCGGCCTTTGCTTTTTTGATACCAACTTGTGCTAAGTCAGCAATTCTTATGGAGTTCAACCCTAGGATGTTAATCGTTGGTTGTGACCCACCGCCTATTAGAAGCGACGTTTTCGCGCTTGTAGTAAGTAATGCGGATTTTGGATAATTCTTTTGCATTTTTGAAAAGATTTAGTTTATAATTATTTGTGGCAACTAAAGTAAATAACTTTTATGAATTAACCTCATCTGCGCTAATTGCTGCGGCTTTCTTTTCATCACCCATTGCTTTAAGGAAAAGGATTGCGGCGCGTCTGGCAACCTCACGTTGCATACTGTCAGGTAATTCAGAATTGATGATTTTACTCAAATAAGCAAATCCTGACCATGCCGGAGTAGTTGTAAAGGTAAAAGTATCTCCCTTATAATAAGTAGTTCCGGAAATTGTCATATTACCTGATCTAACAACTACTGTATCTCCATTATTAAAGGCTGTTGCTTGAAACTCTTGTTCATACATTCTAACCTCTGTGAATTTCTTAATGTACCATAATTCAACAGTTGTTGGGGCCCAGTCTACATATTCCACTTGGTCAGTATGAACATACAAACCACCCTCTACTTGCTCATAGAATGGTTCTTCATGTTTGTCGATAAAGGATGAATCTTGATTTACAGCAGATTGACTACCGCTATTAGGAAGAACTGGAACCCAAGTACCTTGATAATTCTCCATTCTCAAATAAGATACTTGATCAAAATTTGTTGGAAGAACAACTAGATTCCCATTCATTGTTGGTGTATGAGGACCAACATATATAGGCCCAAGTTCTGCTCTTACTCTATTATGAGCTTGAAGCGACCATGTTTTGTTTGGATGCTTGGGTTTGATGCGATCATGGATTAAGTCACTTATTGCTAGATTACAGTATTGCCCTTTATCAAATTCGTCGGCATCTGCGGTACTTACTTCATCAATGAGTTGATCAAATAATTCATAGAGTTGTCCTGTGTCCATACCTTGGTTGTTTTCTCAAATCTACAAATAAAAAAATCCCCACCCAAGGGTGAGGATAATCTCTACTATTGTGGAGATTTTTTCATTATCTCTACTTTTGTGGTGATTTATATACCCATGCCTTCTTTTGGAACTTGACCAAGCTTCTGCTTCATGTATGCTTGCATGTCGTCAGTTTTCTTAAGCTTAGCCCATTCATCATTTGGGTATTCAAGCTCTGCAGCTAATGTCCATAAAGCATTTCTACCCATGGAATCAATGTCATAATTCTTTTTGGGTTCATTGATTACGTGACCAGCCGTACCCAATGCAGGTTCAGGATCTTGAGCTGGTGCTCCGTTTTCAAGAGCTTCGAGTCTAGCCATCAAAGCATCGTTTTGTTTCTTTAAAGCATCCTTTTCTGGATCATTAGCAATTGGAGCATCAACTTCAATTTCACTTGCATGATCTGGATTCCTTTTTTTATCGACCTCTTTACTGATTTCTCTAAATAAAGGAATGTTTCCTTTTATGGCCTCCAATACTGAATCATCAGTAAGTCCTAATGGAACCATTTTGTGCATCCATCCTTTGTTCACGCTATGCACCAGCACACCTAATCCTTTTGCCTCAGCAATTGTGACTTTAAAGGCTTTGTCTTTTGATTCAACAAAATCCATAAAGACTTTTGGACTCAATTCAGCATATGCCTCAAGGTTGTTCCTGACAATAGAAACTGGTTCCCCTTCTTGCATATTTCCAGTTGCTCTGGCAAGACCTTCAATTTCAATGTCCTCTGCTTCATCAAGATACAATAGAGCTTTGATTTTGAGTTTCCTGTTGCTAGTTTGTGATTTGGCTGACTGTTCTTTATCGTCGATTAAGAACATCGTGTTCACTTCTGAACCAAGTGAAACATTAGCTGAACCACTTACCATTGGATTTCTGGCAAGGAATATGTAGAGTTTTCGGTCTCTTAGGTTCTTAAGGTTCAATACAACTGTTCTAGAGCTAATACGAAAGAAGCCTAAGAGTGGTTGTTTTGATGTTGGATCGAATTGACCTGTTTGCCATCCAATACGAACTCCAGTCTCTTGATCTGGAAATGGCTTTAGTGTGCATCCTTCAAATCGAGTAGGGTCTTTTGCTGAAATAACAATAACTCCTTCAGATGGGTTTGAATTCCATAATGATGATTCCCAGTCAATGACTCGACCACCACTATATTCGTGGTAAGGAATGTACCAGGTCTTTCCTGACATTTCAATCTTCTTGGTTTTGGCGGGAGTGTCTGGAGTGACGACTCTGTGATCCATCGCTATATCTTCGTCTTGCATACTTAAGTTTTTAATAGTTAATTACAAATCTATATAATTTTTTCACACTAGAACAAAAAAAGAGGGCCGAAGCCCCCCTTTCCTTTCGATATTCACTTCTAGACTATCCTCTAGTTCTGTGCATGATTGCA
>TARA_R110000803_G_scaffold38013_3_pt1 | contig 14046 bp, 10 predicted proteins | sample TARA_R110000803 | Tara Oceans TARA_R110000803 (sample SAMEA4397772) | marine metagenome | biome: Polar Biome; feature: [SRF] surface water layer (ENVO:00010504); material: water (ENVO:00002006), including particulate matter (ENVO:01000060) such as... | depth 5 m | reverse complement strand
TGGAATATTGTTTTAAAAGATCGTTAGTAGCCATAATTTATTTTGTTGGTATTGGGAATAGGTTCTGTGGATCAAGCGCCTTAAAATCTTCTGTACTCAAATTTAAGTACCTTTTTAAATCTTTAGCACTACCACCTTGTCTTGTAATTCTTTCTGTAATTGCATCTAAATTATTAGTTTTATAGTTTTTCCCCTGGTCATTTAAAAATAACCCCCCATGCTTTTTTGCTAATTTATCAGCTAACCTAGCTTCCCTTGCTGCGCCCCATGCTGGAACTAAACCACTTGCACTTTCTAAAGTAGATGATAATCCAGTAATAGCCTGTTCCATAGAACCCGATGCTGCTAGTCTAGCGTCTGACGCTCTGCCTGACATATCACTAGCTTCTCCAATAGTAGCATCAACTAACTCACTGTTTACTGCTGTTGCTGATTGAGCTTTAAGTAAGTCATTTTCGTATAAAGCTTGCGCCATTGCGTCTTGCGTTTGGCTATTTGCAGCCACTCCTTGACCTGCTACTTTACCTATTCCAGCTGCTAATGAACGACCTCCAGCTTCCTGAAGAGCTTGAACACCTTGCATTTGTTGAGCTGTATTTTCTCTGAACTGTTTGTCATAAGCGTCTAAAGGCACTGAAACACCTTCATAAAAATCTTTGGTAGCCAAAACTTTTGCTTCTTGCATAAGGAGTTTACTTTCTCTTTCTGCTTTTTTTGCCGCTTTTCTTTGTTTTGCTGCCCCTGACAATCCTATTGCCATACTTCCCGCCCCTAAAGCTACACTTGCAATCCCTAGCCCTGTGGCCATTTGAACACCGTGTGGATTTCCAAAAATAAAATCCCATAAATAACCTAACAATTCTTCCATAATAATTTTTTTTTATTTATTAACGCTTTTGGTAAAGACTTATAATCAAACGTATAAACATCTGCTTCTGCCTCTTCAAAAGTTATAGCATTAGTTTTATAAACACAAGCCCAATCAGTGTCTTCATGTATATATAAAACTCTTTGAGCTCCTTCTTTTGTAAATATAGTATGAGGAGCGCTAATTGTTTCCACTATACCTTCGTCTGTTAAATAAGAAACTTTTCCTTTTAATAAAAAAGAGGGATGATTTTGTTTATGAATCATACTTACTACAAGACTACCTTTTGGCATAAATAATTCACGAGTATATATACCGGATTCTAAATGCTGTTTTAGCGGAAAGATTTCTTTTAATTCTTCTGACTGTTTTTCTCCAGGCAAATGAGACACACAGTCATCTAAATGTATTTTCATTAATTCACCAAACTCTTCTATCTTTTCCCACATCATACCCCTCATTAAAGGGATGCTTTCTAAAACTTCTTTTCCAATATAAGTTTCTACTTGTTGCATTTAATCAAATATAGACAAAGATAACAAATTCTAAGGATAACTTTTCATTACATTACTTCCTACTGAAAATAATTCAACAGGCGATGTGCTTGCGTTTATCATATTAAATTCCATATAATACCCTCTAATTCCGTTAGACTCAGCTACACTGTCTTTATAGGCTAATATAGCGCTACCTGTTTGTGGGTTTATTGGTAATGGATCTTGAGGCGGATTGGTAATAGCAACATTTATAGTTATAGTATTACTAGTCCTAGACAACACAGGTGCTGCTATTTCTGGTGACGAATAAGCTCCAGCATTATTGGTTGATACATATACCACATCGCCTATATTTATTATATTTCCAATAGGCTCTGCAAAAGTTACAACCCTTTCGTTTAGTACGCCCGTAACATTTTGTGCTATTCCTATCCCTTGAGCCGTTCTTAGTTTCCAATTTACTGCCCCTGAATTACTTCGTATATATGAAAACCATTCACCTTCTTTTTGATCAAAATAAGTACCGCTTATAGACCCTGACTCTAAATTACTACTTAAAGTTATAGCCCAATTTCCGTCACTTTCATAAGATATTGTTTTAAATAACTTAATAGTTAAAGTAGGTTCTGGATTAAAAACACTTTTAATACTAGAAGAGTATTGTAAGCCATAATAATTGTTTCTAGTTTCATTAGTATTGTGTCTATATAAATTCCCTGCCTTAAAAGTATAAAAATACCCATTCATACCTTTCATGTAGTCTGGATAGAAAGTATAAAACGAAGGCCATCCCGGAGAATTTACACCGTTATTATATGTTAATGTTTTATTTGCCATAATTTTTTATTTAAGGACAACTCTGTACTCCGTTACTATCTACAGCACCATTATTTAACGTAGCAAAGTATGTATTGGTTCCAGCCACTTGATAAACATAAACTCCTGAGGATACAGCTGTACCCGACTGGTCACTATAAATTATGACACCTGCGCCAGGCCCTGTTCCTACTGTAGTATAAATAGTTTCGTCTAACGTACCACTATAACTACAAGCTAATGTAGGGTTAGCTACTTGGTGCACTGCAAAAGAATAATAAGTTACACAAGTTGTTACCGTTGCTACATTTCCAGCTCCTCCAGAAATAGTTATAGCTGTGCTGTTAGTAGTTTTATAAAACCCATCTGCTAATACATTGGCTTTACAAGCGTCAGTATAACAAGTGTCGTTAACTATCGGGTCTCCAGATACGTTATCGTGAGTATATGTAGTTGCTACAGTTGATAATGCACATGCCGCAGTTGCATCAGCCGCAGAAACACTACCCGTCCAGCTTGTTCCAAAAACAAAGCTTGAAGGCCCTGCCACAGTTCCGTTACCACTTGTTATTTGATAAAAAGAAGTAGCATTTAATTTATAAGCTCCATTAGGTAAAACTGTAACCCCATTATCTGACCACGCTGTGTCTCCAACTGATGGTAAAGTTCCTGATCCATTATGATAATATGTTTGGCTTACAGTAGAAGCACAAGCTAATGCAGAGGTAGACTGAACTCCTGCGCTTTGGAATTGAGTATTTCCTGCTGGGCAATTAGCTATAACTGCTACAGTTCCATTATTTGAGGTAATTTCCATATAAATTCCGTTTCCTGATGTAGATATTAAACGATACCCGTTTCCTATAATAGAAGACATACATTCGTCTAGATAAACTATATCATTAACTACAGGTAGTGCTGCTGCTCCATTGTGATATAAATTTAACGATTGAGGTGTTCCGCATGCTGCTGTAGACGTTCCTTGTGATGTACTAACTGAAAATGATGTGCCACTTAAAAAAGCACCAACAACTCCTACCAATCCACTTGAGTTTGTTATTTGATAATAAGTATTATTACTATTTATTTTATAAAATCCAACAGGTAAAACTGTAACTCCATTATCTGACCATGCTGTGTCATTAACAACAGGAAGAGTTCCTGATCCGTCATGATAATAATTATTTGTACTACTTCCAGCACAAGCTAATGCAGATGATGTTTGTATTGAACCACTGTCAAATTGAGTGTTTCCTGCTGGACATGCTGTTTTAGATATAACAACACCATTAGCGACTTCTATTACATCTGTTCCAACTTTGTAAAATCCGGCTGATAATGTTGTTAACCCGCTGTTATCTTCAAAAACCCAATTGTGTAAAATAGGGGTGGCATTAGAATTTAAGTAACTTTGAGCAAAATAATATGTTTGATCTTGAGTTGCCGAACAAGCACCGCTTGATGTTGATTCTACGGTATTAGAAGTAAAAGAAGGTAGTGAAACAGGGCATGAAACATTAATATCAAAAACTGTACTATTACAAGGCCCTATAAAATTAAGCTCCAAAAGCTGAGGTGTTGCTGTCGTTTTTGGAATAACCATAGTTGAATAGCTCGGAGAACCATTCGTATAATTTATTTGTGATGCTCCAGGCAATACTGTTACTGTAGGGGCAGAAGGGGTAGGGAATGTTCCTCCTGTATAATTTGAGGTGTTTAAAACAAAAGTAGTTCCTTGAGTATTACAATCACTAGGAAGATTTCCAATATAAGTCGCTTGACCTATTCTATATATTTCAGAAGTATCCATTATATCAGCACTTAACGTAAGCTGAGTATTGCTATCAATAACTGTTACAAACGCATCAGTACTATCAGGAACACAAACCACTTTATCTCCAATATTTACCGTAGAAGTAAATGTAGCTGAAGAGTCTATTAATTTATTAGTAGCCACACCTGTAGATGTTCCTTGAAAAGGATCTGAACCTGCTAAATACCCAAAGGTAATGGAAGATAATTTGTTGTATAATTGATTATCAAATAGAGCAATTATACCATCTGGAACATTTCTAGGGTTAAAATAAATTACAATAGCTCCAACATCACCCGCCGTATTCCCCATATTCACTTCTAAATTATAAAAACCTTGACCCCCGCTTCCTGCTATTGTGCCACCACAAGTTACTGGACAAGTAGGGCAAGCATTAACAGATCCTAATACACCTCCACTTTGTATTCTATATGATGTAGTTCCATTTACTTGATACGTATTATCAGGCGCAGCAGTTTGTCCAGATGCATCAGTATATAATCCTGTTGTTGTATCAAAAGTAGTTCCTTCATCAATATAATAAGTATCAGGTGTTTCACTTATACAACACAATGTGTTTGGTGTTGTGTTATAATCTAATAATTGAATAATTTTGCATTCACAATTTACTGCAGCAGCCAATACGGAAACTCCATCCCAGTATCTATATGTAGCAACACCTTCTACTGGAGCTTGATAATACCCAGCTACCCCTAACACAGTTAATGCAGGGTCAGTACAAATCTTTGTTGCTGTAGAGAACAAAGTGGTGTCTATATAAAATGTGTTGTCAGTTGCCATATTTTTAACAAGTTAATAAATTTTGTACCATTCCACTAGAGTTTACATAAATTACTGAAGTAGCGCTTAACGAATAATATCCTGCCGACACTATAGTTGTCCCTTGATCATCTGAATAAACAAAATTATTTACAACTGGAGTGGAACCAGTTCCGTTATGATAATAAGGTGTTGATTGTGATAATCCACAAGCTTCAGTTCTAGTTGATTTCATAATTGAACCGTTAAATGTTGTATAAGTACATCCAGTACAACATACATCATCAGCGCTTACTGTACTAAAACATAAAGGTATAGCTGTTCCACATGGATCACAAGTTGTTGGCGGTAATAAAAAATTAGGTTTAACTCCCACCCCAGCCACTTGCTCTCTTACAACATTAGATGATTGATAAAATTGAGGTATAGAAGGGATAAATAAATTAGCATCATCATAAACCGTTATTGCTGTTAAAAAGTCCTCTGTATCTATATAATATAATGAGGTTGTTCCCGTACAACATGCAGCTGTTATCGTACCATGTCTTAAATCTATAGAAGTAGGAGTTCTATAATCCCATATTAAATATAAATAAGTAAGATTTGTTGGGTTGCTGTATGTAAATGGCGCTTGATATAATCCTGTAGAAGGATTAGTTATAGGCGTTACATTAGTAGCAGCAGCCGTTATAGTTGCCCAATCTGCTTCCACATAAGCTGTGTTTGAAACTAAATATTTAAATTTATCTACAGTATTGTCAAATACAAAATCATCAAAATCTTTTTTGTTTGATTGTAATATGACCTCAGCTCCACTTACAGGAAATAACCCCACCGAACTTTGTCCTGTAGTAGAAATCCAACTCTCTACTGGAGTCGTAGCATCTTGAAACTCAATTAACTCACTTGAAGTTGCGCTTATTATAGATCCAGAAGTCCAATAATATTGATTATGAATAAACTTGCCATTGTCTGCTGGCGTGCCTAGTGTCATTTGTATTATTTTTAATTCTTCTGTTTGTGGACATGCAGAAAGAATATTGTAAGAAGATAATTCAGATGGAGTAACAGTTAAAACTGCTGTAGAAGGGACTGCTAAAGACTTGTTAAAGCTTAAAAAACTACTCCCTGTAATAGATTGGTTTATAACTATTGCGCCATTCCATACTACTTTTAAATTAACCGATCCTGTTACAACATAAGTAAATTTTACATTTCCTTGAGCTGTACCAAAATTAACAGTATAACTTGAAGCGCTTGTAGTTCCTTGTCTTGCTATAGTAGAATTACAATTTATTTCTGTAGCAACTACAGGTAAAGAAAAATCGTTATTGGATAAAACATATTCGTTCATGTAAGGATCAAATCCACCTAACTTTTGAGTGTCGAAGTTGTCAATAAATAAATCTCTAAAATAAGATCTCATTCCAATTTCTGAAACCACTGTTAATTGTTCTTGCGTTCCGCTTCCTGATAATTTTAATACTGAATTTCTTTTAGCATCCGTAAAGTACTTATCAAACCCATGAGTAATAAAACTTTCAGGGTTGTGACTAATTCCATACTCTTCTAATCTTGCTATCTGAGTTCCTAAAACTTCAGCCGTATTAGTAATAGCACCTCCAGCAGCTGCACTAGAAAGTAAATTTTTACCCGCCAATACATAAGATATTTTATCTTCTTGTAAAACTAAAATGTCAGTTTCTCTTCCGCTTAAAATTTGTATAGGGCCATAGCTTACTTCTAAATCTTTAAAATTTACTAACCCTAAATTAAATTCATTTAGTCTATTTATATTTGTTTCTTCATTATATATCCCACTATAAGTCAGCCCAGCATATCTATCCGCTTCTTTAAAATCTTGTGATGAAACAGATGTTACTCTTTGTCCTAGAGTAAATGATTGACCTACTAAAGAATCTTGTACTTTAAAACTTTCAATACCATTTCCAAAAGCAAAACAATCAAAAAACCCAAGAGTCATTATTGCTGGCAATGTAGCTGTTTGGTTTTGATCTCCTACAGCTGTGCCTGACATATGAAATCCTCCTGTTATATCATAAGCTTTATCATCTTCATAATATATATCATTATCTACATCAACAGGAATAGTCTCAAATGATACTAAAGTATTAGAAAGTTGAACATTAATCCTTCCGTTAATCCTTGATTTATGCCCTCCAACTCCTTGAGTTCCTGCTTTTATAGCTAAATATAAAAAATTAGTTTGCCCAGTTCCTGTCGATGGCGCATTACCAGAAGTGGTTCTAAATTGATATCTATTATTTCCTTCTTGCGGTATTGGATAATCTTGATTTAATGGAGGTAAAGGTGTTGTGTTGTAAAATGTATTGTCATTAGCATTTTCATCTCCACTACTTGAATCTGTTCCTCCTTGAAAATCAATATTTTCTCCTATAACAAATTCATATAAATTTGCATAATTTTGAGATGCTTGAAAAGTTTTGTCATAAGAATAAAATCTTGCGCCTGAATTATTTCCTCTAGCCGTTCTACTGAAATTAATATTAAAAGTAACTAAACTACCTTCAGGTATTTCTAAATTTGTGTTTTCGCTTGTCGAATCTATAAAACAAGGGATTTGAATAGAAGGATAGTTTCTTCTTGAACTATCTGATTCATAATTAGATTGCCATCCTGTTGACTCTGCTGCTGTATCAACACTAAAAGTCGTTGGCTTCATTTCCATATAAAGCCCTGGAAGCTCTGATATATAAGGTTCAGCTGTAATGCCTCCTATTATAGTTTGTATATTAGCTTTAGGAGTTAAAAAATTTTGTCCTTGAGCCGCTACTGCTAAAGCCTCTGCTGTTTGATAATTACTTAAAGCACCATTATTATCAGTTTTAACTCTCAGTATATCTCCTGTTTTTACTTTACTTTGATTTTGTCCTTCTAACTTAAAATACACAGTATTAGTGGTGGTGTCAGAGTAATAAAAATTACTAAAAATAGTCTCATAAGGGCCTTCCGCTCTTTTAACTACAAATTTATATCTAGTCGCCCAGCTTGGAGGTCGTTGAGTAATAGGGATAGTGGTCTTAATTTGGTTTTTATTTTCCGAATCTGATGCAGGGATAAAAACAGTGTTATCAGGAGAAACTAAAGCGGTTGTACTTCTTAAATATTCATCCATATACACCACCCCAACTTCATAGTTTCTATTACTATGTAAACTTTTAGTGTTTCCATTTCCTAAAAATATAGCAAAAGCTTGAGTAAACTTGTAATAACCATATAAAGGCGCTACAGTTCCTCCAGTTGCTAATGTGTCTAAAAACTTCATAGCAGGTATCTGAAAACTAACTATATCACTTCCTGGAGTTGTAGTAATTAAAAACCCTTGATCTAAACCTGTTATTCCACTTGCTGTTTTACCCCACGTAATATCAGCATCACTGTCAACAGGGTTTTCTATAGCGCAATTAAAAGTGTCTGTAAAACTAGTCCCTTCTGTACAAGCATTGGCTACTGTTTGAAAATATTCGATAGAACTCCCAATACTTGCTTTAAAAGCATCGCTACTAGCCATTTCATATACGGTGTTGTATTTTTGTGGCAACGTAAATATTGTAGAAATTTGAGTAGATGTTTGTTGTCCTGTTGTTGTTCCGCTGTTTCCAGTATAACTATCCCAAGAAAAAGTAAAAGTAAAATCTAAAAATGCGCCACTATTTAATTTGCCTGATACAATAGCAAGGTCTATACTAACAGTGCTATTAGCTACTGTTTTATTAGTGTCTATTGTATAATTAACACCACTTGTATAGGTGGTTGTTAAATCTTCTACATCAATTCCCGCAGAAACTTTTTCGGTTTCAAACGTCATTTGAGAATTAGAACCATTAGCATCAATTAAATTTCTTCCATCATGATAATTTCCATATATCAATCTGTTAGCCATTACAGTCTGAGCTTTTGCCACTAAAGGCACATTGTCATATAATCTTAGTAATTCGCTTTCAGGTAAAATAGTATAAATCTTGCTATTAGAAAAAGATTGAGTTTGAATTGAATTATCTGGCCACCCATAATCTTCTTTTTTAAATTTCTCTATAATATTTAAAAGATTAGAATCAGCAAACTTAAATATTAAATCTATTCCTGTAACATTAGATCCTCCTGTATTAAAAGATATATTTACAGCGTTATAAATGTTTTTCATTCCACTATTTAAATTAGTGGCTATATCTAAACTAAAAACTCCAGGAACAAACGCTATATCGCTAAATTGAGAGATTGCAGAATATTCATCATCTTTATATTGATACCTATAAGCAAAAGAAATCATACGAGTTTCCATGTAATTTGCTTCAGTAGCTTGAGTAATAAGAGAAATTGATGGTGCAGCTACAGGAGGCTGAACTATAACATTAACGTCTTCAGCTGTTACGTTTAAATAAGTCTTTGTAATATTTATTTTTCTAGGTGGATTTAAGTTGTCTGTCCAAAATAATAAATCTCCTAACTTATTAACTCCTGTAATTAAATAAGAAGAATCAAAATTTAATACCGTCCCAGCATCTATAACGTGATAATTTAATAACGTAGTTGTGGTATTGAAAGAAACAATCATGTCAGCTGTAGGAGATGTAACAAACCAGTATAAGGTTTCTTTAGCGCCATCTTCATATGCTCCTATACATTTAGCTCCTGTTAATATAGCGCCATTATAATATAGTGTAGTAAGCTGATCGTTTCCTTTAGAGTTTTCTACTGCACCTATTTCACTTGTTTCCGTAGCACCAAGCCTACAGTTAATAGCCTCAATATATTCGCCTGGCGGAACTAAGCGCTCATCCACACTTTGGTTCATTCTACCAGCAATAAAATTTGTGTTTACTATTGGCATTTTACTTTATCCATTTATTCTGTCCTCTCATATTCATTAAGAGTCTTCCGGGGTGAATATTACTTAATCTAATTTTAGCATTTCTTAATAAAGAAGATTTATCTTTTCTAGCTCTATTAACTATATATTCTTGAACATTCAGTTTACTGTTTAAAATAGAATATCTTATATAAGCGTATATAAATTCTTCAAATAATTTGTTAACACTAATATCAGCATCTACACCTTTTTCCATTCCATCTGAAACATACTCTAATACTATAGACATGCTAGATTGTGAAGAGCTAAAATTAATCACACCTCTTTGTTTATCTATAACAAAAGTCTGGTTTTGATTAGCTGTTTCGGTGTTTAATCCAAATCTTGCTCCTATCGCAAAATCAAAATACCAACACCCATCCACATTCCATCCGGATTGATTGTCGTATGGACTATTAGAGTTTAAATAAATACTTTGTTTATTGCTTCTAAAATCTACATCAAGAACAGAATCCTGTGGCCTTAATACATTTCCATTTTGATCGTAAATTATTTTTCCAGTTTCATCTTGTAAGTATGTAGTTGCCCAACCCGCTTGAATGTTTTCTGTCAACGGATATAATGTTCCGTTTCTATATTCAGATATTCTAACCCAATTAACGTAATCAGACGGTAAAATAAACTTAAGCTCATCACCTAAATCCATTTGTAATATTTTTATTTCCTTCATCGCATCGTAGTTCAATTCTTGAACACCACGTTTTGCGTGAAATAATACTTGGTATCTATCTATGTTGTTTATAAGAGAATTATTCCCTTGATACATCAACATAAAATTATTTACAATATCATCCAAAGAAACATACTGGTATGAACCCCAATTTTTATCTTCAGGAATTGCTCCTGAATTTGCGTAATATGCGTAATCGTTTATAAAAGCCATATCTTATGCTTGTGTTTGGTTATCTTCTGCTATTTCTTGCTGTCCAAATTGGTAGACTTCAGATTCTCTAATTTCAATTCCTATGTATTGACATATTTTTGCTACTATTCCTGGTTCATCAGATAATGGTAATTCAAAATCTTGATAATCAGCAGCAGCAGAATTAAATAATGGTGTCCCGTTAACTAAAGTTGCATACGTCCAGTTTGGCGGTAATGGATACCTTACGTATTCCGCTAGCATTGATCCAGGCGTTATTATTGTGTCTGGATATACAGATATACTGTTCCCTAATTTACCTGTTGTTGCTTTACCTATAATACTACTTGTTGCCCCTCCTAACACGTAAGCAGGGTATCCAGTTGATGGTGAAGTTAAAGGTGAATTATTTAAATAAAATATCTTATTTTGATTTACTCTTTCTGCTTCCACTATACCAGCTGTTGTAGCTATAGCGTAAGAATCTCCAGCCACACCTCCAATATCAAATATAGTAGAACTTAAAGTTAATTGTGATTGACTGTCTACAGAAATTACATAAGCGCTAAAACCTGCATATATACTTGTTGAAGTTGTATTAGTAACTATTTGTCCAGGCTTTACTATGTTGCTATTTTGAAAAAAAGCTGCAACATCAGTTAATTGATTAGCGACACCTACTGCTGTAGTAACTCCGTTATCAATTACATTAGGATAATAATTTATTTTACTTATAAAATAATAATCATTAGGTAAAAAATAGAAATTATTACCTTGTTGAATTAACCCTTTAGTTACAGAAAAACTATCTATAACTTCTATTAGGCTTTTTACGATATCTGCATATCCTGTTCCTGAAACTCTTTGATTTTGTTTTACTATCCAGCTGTTATACTGATAAAAATAGTCCTCAAATAAATCCATTTGCGCTTGTTGAGCATACAGATTAAAATCTTGAGGCGCTATATACCCATAATTGTTTTTATTAGCTATAGCTAAAACAGTATTTCTAACTGAGTTAATCATATTAAATTCTTTTTACAAATATAGTCAAAAAAAAAGAGGTTACTTTTTTTGCAACCTCCCTTTTATTTAATAAAAAAAATATCTATGATACTCTCAAAATAAAAAATTCTTGTCCACCTAACCAAGTTGCGTTGGTAACACTAACAGAAGGATTTAATATTCCTGGAAATTCATACGCCACATCTGGCCAAGAAGTTCCTAAAGAATCTACAATTGCATCATTGACTCCTTGTCTAAACGCTATAAGAGATCCTATAGTAGAAGAGTATGCGTAATCTATCTTCCCAGCATCTGTTCCAGCCGAGCCATATGTAATATCAATTACTGCACTTGAGTTTGATCCTAGAGAAACATCAGCTATACTTGCTGACCTCATTATTTTATTATGATTGTCAGGGCTAATTTTAGACACTAAATAATTATCACCGCTAACAAATATATCATCTGATACCCCTAACTTGCCCGCTTCTACAGATGTTACTGTAGCGCTTGATCCTCCTGTTATATCTACTACGTAATCTCCAATCTGGACATTTGCTGTAATAAAATTAACTCCAGATCCGTCTACTAAAAAGTTTGTTTCGGTAGCGCTAGCTGTTCCGTATTGTAATTTAGTATATTCTGGCATGTATATATAGTACCCTGTTGCGTCTGGAACTCCACCACCTTGAGCGGAAGTTACGCCAATAGCAACTAAAGCTAATTCAGTGTCAGATGTTACTGCTGTTACTAAATATTTTTGCCCTCCAGCGTCAGAGCCAACGTCAGTAACTCTATCCCATACAATTGCATTTGGTAAAACAAATTGTGTAAAAGTAGCTCCAGAGTCAGTTAATGTTAAAGCCGATGACCCATCAGCTGTTGATGTGCCTGATACAACTACATTAAGTTGTTTAAAGTTTATAAATTTTTCCATTTTTTGTTTCATTATGCTATTGCTATTGAAGCTAGCGGGTTAGTAAATACTCCTGTTACTGAAGATTGTATAGATCCATTAGGGCTATGTAATTCTGTTACATTTGTCCATCCTGTTTTTAATGCGTCTGTTACTGCTGTTTGAACCGATTCTAAAAGAATTGGAGCAGCAAAAGCAGAAGCATAAGTTAATGTTACTGTTTTTCCTCCTAAATATTCTAACGAAACAGTTGTTGTTGTAGGTTGACCAATACTTGTTAACCCTGTAATTGAAACTAATTGTCTTTGACTGTTAGTTCCGTCACCGTCTAAAACTGGTATGCTTAAAAATTTTTCCATAATAATAATAATTTATGAGTTAATGTTATGCTATATCAATTCCTGATACTGCGAATGTTGGGTATATTTTTTTACTCACATCAGTCCATGCTGATGATAATACATCTGCCATTTCTGACTGTATGAATTCTCTGAATTGTGTTCCAGAATTTGTGGCTGATGCCGCCCCTACAGTTGCGTGAGTAATAGTTACCACCTTACCGCTTCCGTAATTTAAAGTTGTTGTAGTAGCTGATGCCGCTATAACAAGCTTTACGTCACCACAAGGAACTAGTTGGTATCCTTCTCCAGTGACAGCTATGTTTAAAAATTTGTCCATAATAATAATAATTTATGAGTTAATAAAGGACAAAGATACCAAAAAAAAACCACCTTTTTTGGAGGTGGCTTTCTATTTACCATCCGAAGAAGGCAAGTAGCTTTAGATTTACAGTTTCGTAAAAAACTGATGACGTTAAACATTTGAGTGACTTAATTGTAAATATAAAAAATACTTATCTTTTAAACAATTAATCTTTCTTTAATTTTTTCTTAAGAAACTTATAGGCTTCGATACCTTCATCACTTTGTAGATATGAATTAATAACAAAATAAGGATCTTGATTAAAAGGAACTGTTAACATTTTCTTTTTGTTTCCAGGCAAATTATAATAAACATCTTTTTCATTGTTTCTAAACGCTATAAAACCTGCATCTAAAAAGCCATGTACTTCGTTTTGTAATTCTAATAAAGGATCGTTTACAGTTTCCGTAAAGTCTTCAGGATTATTTTTAGCATAAATTAATATGTCTCTTTTTAATTCTGGTATAGTTAACGAATTAGCTGTATTTCCCATTAATATTCTAGAAATAGAAATTAATTTTTCTGTAGATAATCCTTTTGCTAATATTTGTGCGTCTAGCTCAGCCACTACATATTCAAGCTCAATAGCCGCATCTTTTTCTTTATTAATTTCTTCAAATAACATTCCGTTTCCAGGATGAAAATGTAAAAATTGTTGTAATACTTGGTTTTCTCTTTCAACAACAAGCATTCCGTCTTCAAAAATAACCGGCTCTATAATAGCATTACCATCTTGCTCATCTTCAAATGGGCTTTTTTGGTTTCTTGCATAACGTAGTGGGCGGTTAACTCCTTGGTCTTCATCAAAATGTAGTAAAGGAGATCGAACAGAGTGTCTTGAGGATAACATATAACAAAGAGGTCTCTCTTCTCTT
>TARA_R110000803_G_scaffold1977_2_pt1 | contig 14055 bp, 9 predicted proteins | sample TARA_R110000803 | Tara Oceans TARA_R110000803 (sample SAMEA4397772) | marine metagenome | biome: Polar Biome; feature: [SRF] surface water layer (ENVO:00010504); material: water (ENVO:00002006), including particulate matter (ENVO:01000060) such as... | depth 5 m | reverse complement strand
AGTTCAAGCATTAAAGACCACCCTTAATCCAAAGACCAATAGCACCCATCAATACAGCCATGATAACTCTTTCAATCCATTGGTTCTTTGCTAAGTTAATTTCAATAGCCTGTATTCGCTTTTCGTGGCCTTTCACTTCTTCTTTCAGTACACCTTGAATTTCATCGATACGAGAATGAGCACGACCAATGGCCTCAGCTAGACTTACTTGTCTTTGCTCTAATCCTGATATGTTTCTCATAGACTCAGCAATGCTGGCCAAGGCGTGCTTCATTTCTGCAATATCTGAACCCATTGCTTCTTGTTGCGCTTGTAGTTTTGCAACCGTAGATTCCACCACTACTTCTCACTTATAGGCTGAGTTGTAATGAAGCGTAATACAACTACAGCAGTAGCGATACCACAACCAATGACCGCTTGCACCACAGGGCCACCGGGAACAAACCCAACGAATCCCTGAAGGACAGATAGACAGGCCAGAGCTACACCGAACTGTACTGTGCGTGACTTTAACGCTTTACTCATCAAGTCCATTAGACTTTATCTCCCTTTTAATATCTGCGGTTATACAACCGACAGTGCTAGTGCCAAGGCTAGTAGTCACCACCACATCACCCGGCCCCATGACACACCCACAAAGGGCGAGTAGGGCGATGATTGCTAGTGTCTTCATTGTGGCTCCTGTTATTTAGCGACCCATTCAAATTGATTTGGCGCGCTTGGCCTTATGTCGTAAGAGCTTCCTTGCGCTGTCAATACTACCGTCTGCGTTAAAGCAGGGGCAATTACAAAGCCAGTGCCAGAGTCTATAGTTACCGTGTTAGCGCCATATACTTTTGCAATACTAACTTTTTGATTTTCAATAGAAGTACGGACTGACGGCAGTGTTACTGTACGCGGGGCTGACAGGCTATCTATATTTAATGTCTCCGGGCATCTGCGCCAAGTAGACATATCCCAATCAGTGTTTATATTGTTCTGCCGCATAAAGTCCAGCTTATGACATCTGTATGTTCCAAGAGAACCACTGTCTTGTACTCTGCGACTTAAAGGAAAATCAGACGCCGCCGTGACAGGATAATAATTGTTATCAACTAAAGATATTTCTGCCTTTTCTGCGGTATCCAGCATAACACCAATGCCACCGTTGTATTTAAAGGAGCATCGCTGCACTAACGTTGACTTTGCTGCCGGGTACTTTTTGATAGCTTCAACGTGACAATGGTTAAACTGTACATTATCAAGCGTAATATAATCAGCCTTCTCTTCATTGGCACCAGTTCCAACAGGCTCTCCAATAATAATGTTAGCCTGAATTGTCCCTGCTGTTGAAGTTACTGTTCCGTTAGTTACAAGGATATTTTCGCACGACTCTGAAAACTTCATATCATAAAGAGCGTTACCCTCTCCCCAAAAATCAGCCACCTGCGAATGGGTGATGCCGTACTTAACTGTTAATCCCCTGTTAGAATATTGAGACTGGCAATAAATAAGCTTAAAGTTCCTGCCGACTGGAGCTAAGCCGTCATAGGCTCGCCCAAGAATAAACGAGTCGTCAAAGAAAGATGCTGTTACATTATAAAATTCACAGCTCCCGCCACTACTCTCTTCAAACCAAACGCCCATAGAGCCAGCTCCCCAAGCAGGGGAGGCATTGTTAAAACTTTTGTTGCCTATGATTTCGATATCTTTAAACGTGCTGCCCCATACTTCTCTAACGTATAGACCTACACCGCCAGCAGCCATGTTGTTGCCTATGAACAGGCTAGCAAGTGTATTGCCTAGGCCAAGATAATCTGCATTTACAAGCCGACCTGTTGTTGCACCAATAACTGACAAGTTAGATAGTTCCATCCAGACTAAGTTCTGACTTCCGCTTCCTAGATTTAAACAGTTACCCGTGGTGGCAGTAGAAACTAAAGTAGTGCCGCTTTGCGTGTAAGTATCGTTGTACCAGTCACGGCGGCCCATCATGCCCTCACCGCGAATACGAATACCACTGCCATTTGTTTTCTGGAAAAAGCCGGGGTTATCTGTCACATCATAATAACAATACAATCGAGAGAAAGAATAAACACCTGCTGGCATGCTTACTTCTTGGCCTTCTTGAGATGCAGCGTTAATAGCAGCCTGTATAGCAGCAGTATCATCCGTAACCCCATCGCCAACCGCGCCGTAGTCTTTGACATTGACAGGTGCGCCAGCTATTAGTCGATTGTGTACTCGTGTTAATGCCATTGTGTGGCTCCTGTTTAAATATCAATTACGTTGCAAACCCAATTTGTTCCATCTACATTTACGCAGCGCATTACCTCACCAACAGCGGGCGACCAATCAACTCCTGCATTTCCTTTTAGATTGCTAGCAGTAAAGTCCACTGTATTACTTGCGCCGACAAAGTGAACAACAATTTCTTGGCCTTCTGCTCCGCCTGTAAAGTTTGTTATGGTTTGCGACGATGCAGTGTAATTTATGTATCTTAGCTCGCTTACACTTGGAATAGCGCCTGTTAAGTTTGTGAAGTCTACAGTCCGCTTACCTTGGAATGTTGCATTTATAATAACGGGGTTGGTGTTAGGCAAGAAGTTTTTTGTAGTGTTATTGAAATTAATATTGCCAGCTTCATAAAGAGTCATAGCTGCGTTACTACAAGCAATCCCATATAACTGCGTTGTTACGCCCGCACTGTTAAAGCATACGTTATCTTTAAGAATTATAGTATTTGCTGACTCAATACGAACGCCTGCTTTTTGAGAGCCGGTCGCCCCAGCAAATACGCCGTTGTCATAGCAAGTATTTCCAGACACAACAAGGTTGTCTGTTGTCAAATCAAGCAAAACACCCGCAACAGCATTTGCGTAAATGTAGTTATTTGATATAGCGCCGTCAGAAGTGTTTGTAGCAAAAACTCCGCTTTCAGTTCCGTTTGTTCCATTCTGTTTTACGACATTAGCAGAAACAGTAAAGCTACTGCACCTATCAAGCACGACGCCAGACTCTACGGAACTAGAAATCGTATTGCCAGTAACGGTATAACCAGTACCTAAAGCTAGTTTTATTCCGGACTGTGGCTGACCACCATCCCCAGCAATACCCGCGTTGGTTATCGTGTTGCCAGTGATTGTGATGTTCTCACAATTGCTGGGGACTGTCCCAAGGTCAGGGGCGCACGATAGGCCGAAAGAATATGTATTGGTAATAACATTATTAGAAACCACGCAGTTTTTAGCGCCGTGTATTAATATGCCCCGCCCAAAACTATTTGGGTTATTGGTCGCATGCCCCAAAATAGTATTGTTTGATGCGACAATATTCTCCGCCTGCAATCCAGTCATTGCCCCTAAGTCGCCACCTACCGCGATGCCGTCATCACCTACAAGCTGTATTGTATTGCCTGATATGACGCCATTCTTTTGTGGACGACTGTTAAAGTTAGAAGTCAATATTCCGTCCCGCCCGCTGCCATAGATAGTGTTGTTAATTACTTTATAGTTAGTGCAACCCTGCATGGCGATTGAGGGGCCGTAAGAAAACTCTATCTCGCAGTTTTTTACCTGTATGTTATTGCCGCCAAGCCGAACCATAGACGTTCTTGCCCCAGCGCCAGTGGGTAATCCTGTCGAGTTACCCCCAATGAAATGTAGACCATCAATAACAATGTCATCAACCCCGTTGGAAAATAGATTCGGACTCTCTGATATACCTACCGATGAAAAATCAAGCGTTGCCCCCTGACCAAAAAGTTTTGTTGGCGCGCCTATTGTTACCTGAGAAGATACTTTGTATGTGTTAGATAAGTCCCCAAAATCTACTGCCTGACCTGCATCCAAAGCCGCCTGAATAGCAGCCGTGTCGTCTGTCGCGCCATCGCCAACGGCACCGAAGTCTTTAACGCTAACACTCTCGCGTAGCTTAGTCTGGACAGTGGTTTGTACAGCACTAGTACCAGCAGGGAAATAAGACACTAAAGACGCATCGGTTTCACCAATTTCAGTAACCCTAACGAATACAACCTCAATGCCAGCATCAACCGGTGGTGCTTCAGTAAACGTCAGCGCAGTTCCAGATACGCTATAAGTGCCCGTTGTCTGGTGGACGCCATCAACATATAGCTGAACAGCAGTGCCAAACACACCCGCATCAAACGAAAGCGTAAAGACCGTAGTAGAACCATTGCCCGTAAACTGTTGCCGTATGATTGAATCAGGCGAGCTAGGGTCGCCAGCAGGGACAACCGTTACAGCACCCGTAGCATCAAACCCCAAGAACGTATTGAAGCGTGAGGCGGCTTCTGGCAGCACCATATTGATTGAATCAAGATCAGTGATAGGCTTAACAATTGCACGACTACCGACTTCTTGACCTTGTTGTAGCGCCATCCATAAACGATCAAAGTCGTCGTTTACTTCTGAAGCTAGAAAGTCGCCAGAGTTCTGATACTCATTAGTACGCTCTAGGGCCATACTGCGATAAACAGTAATGATATCGCCAGCAGTAGCACCCACCGTTAAAGTGATATTGCCACCTGTATCAGCGCCTACGCCAGAGACAGAGTAATTTGTACCCTCTGATAAGATAGCGTCATTCTGCAAAACAGTAACGTCACCAGACGCAAATATTTCAAACGTGTATGGGAATATTGTTTGCCCTGCTGTTGCAGTGTATTGATCTCTGCTTGGATTACTTGGAACTGTCATAAGTCACCTGTTTGTTTTGAGCATTCTATCAAATAATTCACTCTTGGACTTCCTTCTCTGCATCCTGAAATACCGCAAGTTCCCTGATATACCGCAAGAATCGTTCGTTGCGAGATGTAGCTATCTGTAGCTTTCTTTCATTAAGTTGCTTAATTTTATCTGCTTTATCAGCCGAGTTCATTGTTTTGTCTTCGCGCACTCTTGCTATTCGCTTGTTAATCTCGCCAATCTGCTTTACGCCTTTCTGAACAAATTTAATGTTGTCAACAATAATGTTGTTTTCTTGTCGATATTCGGCACGTTCTTCGCCTTTTAATCTATTGAGCTTATTTTTAACCATAGTTACTTGATTTGATAGCTCATAGAACGCCTCAATGCTTTCGCTCATTGGCTGTCTTATTCTAAACCTGCTCATTATAATGTTGTCTGATACGTCATCTGGGTCTTCAGGAACCAGCTCGCCATTCCATTTCTTGGCTTCATTAATAATAAAATCACCAGCAGTCGTTACATATTTTGCACTACTAGCAATGGTTCCTCTTAAAGCGTTATCAAGAAGAGCTGGAGAGACGTCCAGTAACTTCCCTACCTCTTTTGCCGTTTCACTTGTGCCAGCCGTTACCCTATCTTCTGGTGGTAAATCATCAAGCCATTCTGGATAAACACTTCGACCACGAAAGAAATTGTAGTTTGAAATACTTTCGGCATACACTTTTAATGCTGGCGGAAAAAGCGCTGTAACGCTGTATACCGGACTAACCGAAGTAGCCATGCCTTTGACTAAATCTATCCAAAAATCATAGCCTTCTTCTTTTCCTTCAGATGCCATCCAGTTCATAAAACGCTCTGGAACCGATCCAAATATAAAACCAAGAGAAAATGGCTTTGGTGTTGCCTTCCACTCGCCATCAATCTTATATACCCAATATATATCTTTTTGCCATTGAGGTATTTCTAAGTATTCCTGCTTGTCCTCATCTGACGCACCGTACAAGTAATAGGCAGCGATCATAATACTTGGCAGTGTAATCGTCGATAATGCCCACATTGACGCAGCCTTTGGATTATCTTTAAAGGTTCGATAAAGTTTATCCGCACCCTGCATTCCAACATTAAAAAATGGAATGTATCGGTTAATCTTCTTTGGAATACTTCCTCCGCGAGAAAAGTCCAAAGTTGCATCTCTCGATTCAAGCGCTGCTGCAAGATCTGATTTGCCCTGTCGCTTTGCCGCAGCAAATACACCAATACGCACCGATTGCTCTACAGCCAAACCAGCTTCAGATGGCGCTCTTAACGGATTCTTTAGATAACGAGCTATCCTTCCTTCCGGTTTAAGTAGCTCTTTCTGGGCCTTGGCAACGCCGTTGTCAGTTAGTTCCATATAACTGTTAAATGAACCGCCAGACTTCATCCATTGTTGATATAACTCACCATTTCCCATTATAGATGCTAGGCCACGAATGGGATCAACAAAGGGTATTGGTCGTCCTTCAGACTGAATAAGCGCAGAAAAGTTATCTCTAAAGAAGTTAGCTATCCAAAAGTCAGGGGCCATTGTTGCGCCAGCGCGTAATATAGACGCAGGCATTGAAAAGAACTTTTCAAGAAAACTAATTTGCGGTGGTTGCATTTGATCTAAGGCTTTCTTGATAGCAGGGTCAATCTTATAAAACTGCTTCTTGCCTTCTACATAAACTACCAACAAATCTTTAGGAATAATCTTGCTTGGTCTATACGTTGTTGTTCCGTCACTTTGGACGATCTTGTCCATTGGCATTTTAACTTTCTCAATGTACTCAGGCACTACATCGGCCAATGAAGCAATTGATCTAGCTACGCGATTCTGCCACGCGATATCTGCAATCCTAAACGTATTCTTTATAATTGATTGAATTGGGTCTTTTACTTTCTTGTCAGAGCCAATAATCTTCTTAATGACTCGACTTAGCGTTGCGTTGTTAAATAGCTGATTGTTATAGCTTGAACCGTACTCTCCGTACTCTTCATCAAGAACACGTTGAAACGGTATGTAGTTGCTGTGGGTTGTTGTCATCTCTTTGAATGTTTCTTGAGACATGACACCAGATGCCACAAGCATCTCTAGCACTCTTGTTTGATATGCGTAAATCTCATTTGCTGTGCTATCAAACCAAATCATCTTTTCGCCGTACTTTTGAGCGATACGGTCTAGCACTACTGCCGATGCAATCTTCTGCTCTTCAGTAACCTCTACTTCTTCAATGCCTTCTAAGTCATAGATATATCGTCTAGCGACCAAGTATTCTTTTAAATCAAGCTCTCTGACAGCTCTATCTTGCTCGACTATCATTGTTAAATTATCGAAATCCTCCAAGATAGGCTTTAAGCCGTTTCCTGTAATTTCAACTGCACCATCTTGATTCATCTTATAAGTGTTTGCCACAATCAGCTGAGTAGACATCCCAGCAACGCCAGCATACATTCGATAAAGAAGATTCAGGTTTTCGCCATCAGGTGTTTCTAAACCTCTTCTTTGTGCTTCTAAACTTAGATCTCCAAGCGCACCCAACTGATCAAGCCAGTCATAGTAAGTGTTTCTAAATATGCTTTCGGACGGAGCTACCGCTTCTTGCTGACCGATTAACGCTGCTTCTGTTTGAGTTTGTACAACTTCATCAATGACCGGGAACTGAAAATCTCCCTCAAGGCTTTCAAACTCACGAGCATCGTTTACAGCCGCCTCAAGATCAGCCGCAGTCATTGTTGGATAATATTCATCAATAACGTTTTCTAATTCAGCTAATGGCGTTCTTTCAAGAACACCTAACTCGGCAACCGGATCACTTTGAACCTCAATGTTTTCGTAAAAGTTTTGAAGATCAATGTCTCCCATGTCTTCTTGCATTTCAATTTCTTGGTTGTACTCATCAATCTGTAATTGCGTCTCTGCATTTACAGCTAACTTAGGGTTAGCAATAAGTTGCTCAATAAAGCCAACAAGATTCTCCGGGCTTAGAAAGCCATCTGTTTCTGCTACGCTGTCAAAATATGGCAACTCTAAGGCTTGATAGTCTATGTCATCAAACGCAGATCCACCCTTAACGCGAAATACTGTTTGGCCAGCCGCCTTATTAATTGCCATTAAGTCAGCTTTATCAAAGCCAAGCTCTTCGACTACTGACTGGACGTTTATTCCGCCAGCCGCCGCAATTATTTTTGCAACTTTTGGGTTGTTTTTCATTAATACGTTGCGCTGTCTCTTTAGCTCTTTAACAACTTTTTCTCGCACCTTAACTAACGTATCAACGGTTCCTTGCTTGAATTCCTCATAGGCATTCAAAGACGCTTGCTTAATTACTTGCTTGCCAGTTCTGGCCTCCTCTTCAACTTCTGCCTGTAAAGTCTCTGACTCAAGAACTTCTCTGGCAACAGCTTCGGCTTCCGTCTCTACCTGAAGCTCATTGTCTATAAATGCTTGCTGCTCACTTACTAGCAGATTATTTATAATTTCTTGAATTTCTTTTGAAGTCTTCCCTTTGCCCATAGCTCTATTTGCAGCTACCTGTGCGGTAGTGTTTACAGAACCGACAAATCCCATAAGACTTGCTTCAAGCAATAACTGCTCTTTAGATGGCGTAATGCCCTCCAGAACTTGATCAAACGTATATCCTTCGTTAAGAGTAAGGTTTACCGTCTCTCTTAAAACGTCTGCTACACGCTCTTCTCCAAGCTCTGCTAGCATCCCGTTCCATCCAGCATTGGTAAAGACTTTAGATATCGTAGCGTTCGGCTTTATTTTCTTGTATGCCTGATACAAACCGTTCTTTAATGTTTCGGGCAATTGATTCATTGCACCAATTAACGGAGTCTTTAGCTTTCCTGCAACTGGGTTTATTAGATACTTTGCTATTGTTGCGCCCGATAGCTCACTAGCAACTTCCGCAGCAGTGTACCCAAACGCCCTTAATGCGCTAATTGCGGGGGACTCTGGGGCCTCTCTAAATAAGATTTGCCCTTTATCAGTAACATTAAACCCGCCAAGCCTTATATCGCCATAATTACCTACAGTCATTGGAACCATTGCAGCACTTTGAGCCGCTACTCTTGCAACTCTGCCGACTGTAGTAGTAGTTGCGGCAGCTAAGGCGCTTCGCTTTGCAAATTCTGACGCAGCCTTTGTTACTGAAGCTTGCGCTGCCTTTCCGACTCCGCCAGTCATTAAGAATTCAGTCATAAATGCTGGCAATGGCGCACCGTAATAACGGAACTTGGCGCCAAATGTCATTCCACGAACATTCATTTCTAATTGACGATCTACAAACTCAGTAAACATTTCATTTTCTGACGGAGTTATCTCTTCGCCAGCTTCAACTTTTTGTGAGATGTTTAGAATCTTTAACGCTTTACCACCCTCAACCAGTCCGCCCAAAGGAACTACTGCCGACCAATCATAGAAGTCAACTGCTTCCCAAAAACCAATTGGACTTTCTTTCCAGTTATCAACAATCTCCGCTGGAAATCTTTTGTAAGCAAGATCCTGCATGGCAAGCCGTTCGCGCTCACCATCTTCTGCAACCTGCTTTCCTTCAAGGTCTTTGCTATTAACGGTTACTACGTTGTTTAAGACGTTTTGATTAACGCGCTGAAAATCACCCGGCTGAATAGGAATTGGCGCGTTTATATCAACAGGAATGCCGCCAAACTTACTTGCAGGCTCTATAGGAATATCGCCAAACTTACTTGCAGCAAGCTCTTCAGGAGGCGAATCCTCAACAGGAATTCCACCAAACTTACTCTCTACAACTTCGTTAGCAACAACTTCGTTAGCAACAACTTCGTTAGCTGCAACTTCGTTAGGCTTACTAACAAGCTTCTGGTCAACGCCGCCCATCTCTTGCGTAGGATCAACAACGATTTCGCCAGTCTCATCTATCATTTGCTGCCCTTTATGGCTTTGTATATTGAAGTCCAGCTTCTATAAAAACAGCACCAGAAGGCAGGGCATCAACTTCAGATTGAGTAGTTACCGTTGGAATTAGCGTCTGTCTACTTTGCGCTGTAACTGTATTAACTACACTTATCGCGTTAGTTCTTCGTTCCGCTTGTATTTTATTTACCACTTGAGGCGCAAGACTTTTCCATAAATTATTTATTACACCTTGTTGTGGTGGCTCTCCGTTAGCTTCCGTCATCCTTAATACTTCTAAGTTAACTTCATCAAACAGCTTTCGCGTTGCTACACCACGCAGATCTAACGGCAAAACCTTTATAATCTCCTTTGCTGCAAAATAGTTGTCGGCAATCTCAGTTGTTGCACCAGCTACCTTTGCCGCTGACAAACTGCGAAGTGTGTTTTCTAGCTTTGTTTGATCAACTTGAGATAAATTTCCAGTTGCAGCGCCCGTCAATATGTCTTCTCGCAAATTGTTCATTCCACCAAGATACTCGGTAGAATTTCCCTCATAATCATAAGAGGCGCTTAAATCATACGCTCGGTCAATAATATCAGCTACAAAGTCAGAGCTAGTCACCGCTGTTAATTTTGCTGCCGAGTTAACGTAACGACGAAGAAGCACTGCACCTGCTGGCGCTATATTGCCACGCAATTCATCTGTTGCAATCTGAAGTAGCTTTTGATCATCGGTAAGCACACTTGAAGTAACTACGTCCATAGATGTTTGATAGTTAGCTATCTGAGTAAATCTATCCTGCTCTAAAGTTTCTTCAGCTTTCTTGATCTCTCCTTGCTCAAACGATTCTTGCCTACCTTCAATCTTTGCAATTAACGCATCTGCATCATCGGCGCTTAACTTTATTACTTCTTCGGGATTTGATGGATTAGGGACACTAATTTCATCTTGATTTTTTAATTCTGCAATTATGCTTTCGCCAAGCGCAATTCTTTCAGCAACAGTGCCGTCACCTTCAATAACATTTCTTTCCCACAACCCTAACTGAGATTGCTCAATAATTGTTTGTCTATTGTTTTGAAGAAGCGTTTGAAGCTGTGCTGGCTTTAGTATTCCTGCCTCAATTGCAGTTTTACCTTGATTTATTAAAGATAATTCAGCAGCCGCTAAATCTCCCCAGTCTCCATTTCTGGCCAGATTTGAGACGTTTATTTCTTGATTGTTAGCGTATTCTTGGAATGTTGCGGTATTTTGATCATCAATTATTTGCTTCTGGGCTTTTCCTACCCGGCTTGCTCCCGTCCTGTTTATCTGGTCATAGTACAGCTGGAAATCTGGTTGCGCGCTTGCAGGTAGCTTATCTCTTCGGGCATTAAAACTTTGCTGTGAAAGCGTACCGTAATCAACCACGCTGCTTGGGTTTTCAGCCTCAATTCTTAATAGATCATTTTGCAGGTCATTTTTAGTACCTGCTATATACGATGCTTCTGCTGCATTTATAAACGATTCACCGTACAACGTGCCAGTATCTTTATTAGAAAAAACATCAAAGTTGTCACCGTCTGTAGCGGCCAGCATTCCTGCTTGCAAACCTTCTTCTTCACCGCGCTTTATATTTTCTTGGCCTTTCTTTTCAACGTAAGCAGCGCCAGCCTCTAAAGAAATTCTGCCAATATCGTTAGCAAGTCCAGCAAGCGCCCTGTATTTATTAGCCGCAGAGGTATCTACGCCTGTTGGCGTAAACTTTCCGTAGTACTTAATAGGTGTAATAGCCATTACTTGTTACTCGTTTACTGCTTTGTAAGTATTAATGCCAAGACCTATAGTGTCAGTTATGCCTTGCAGAGTTGTGCTTGCAGCTTGATACCCGCCCATTGTCTTAGCATTCTTGCCCTGACGTATTAATTGGGCTTGCCTTAACTTTGCGCTTAAACCTATCGCTGACTCGCTTACAGATGCTTGTTTTGCGCCTTCTAACGACATACTTGCTGGCGTTCCTTCTGCTGAAATGCCCATCTGACCAAAACTAACGGCGTTAGCAGCTAAAGCATCATTTAATTGCTGGCGACGAGATAGTTCCTGACTTTGTGCTGCAAGCTTTTCTTGTTCGGCTTGGCGTTTCATTTCTTGTTCTTGCACTTTTCCAGCAACGTATTGGCCTCTAGCTGCTACGCCAGTAGAAACTACGCTAGTTGCTATAACTGCCGCTGTAATCACCCATGTCATTAATCTAACTCCTGAACAAGTATTTGTTCTGCTATCTTATCTATGTCTGTTTCATCAGTAACGTGAAACGTAGTCCATACCGTATCCGTTATTGCATGGATAACACGCTTAGTCCCGGTTACTGTCTGACCCATATACGGAGCTTCAATGTCTAATCTGCCTTCGCTAGTTACAGAAGTGCAGCTACCCTTTGACACAGTAAATAAATGGTTTGTAGCGTGTAATGCACCGACAAGACAAACCCCAGCAGGAATATGAAGCTCACGAGCGTAAATCCCATCAGAAAAATGATGAATGACTGTAGGTTCCACTTGAGGTAGCTCACGCATAAAGTCCTGTAGTCGGTATATATTGCTTTGCAGTGCAACATTCATGATGATTCCACCTCATACTCGATAGCCTGTAAGTGAAATGGCGTTGGATCAGGTACGCTAATAGTAGGCATTGTATCGCGATTCCAGCCATTTATATCGTAGACATCGTCAATTATGCCGCTTAATGCGTTTGGAGGATTATTCAATGGCGTTGTTGGTGCGGCACCAAATGTTCTAATGGGGACAGGGTTGCCATCAATGTAGACACCATACGATTGATAGACGCGCATATTAATACGAACAATACGCTTCAACCGCATCTGATTCTCACCGGAACCAATGTTGGTGTTTAATGGCATGGGGACTAATTCGGGAACAAAGTTAAGTCCGATCTCAATCTCAGAGTAGCCGATTTCTTCAGCGTCTAACTCGATCTGTCCTGAAGCCACAGTCTTTGGGCTTAGGACAATACCATCGCCTACAATCTGAACCAGCTCACCTTCGAGATGACCCAACCCTGTAATCACGGTTTGCGTTGGCGCGGGACTAACCTTTGCCGAACAATCCATTAAATAAGTAAAGTCCCATCGTTCAACATACGAAACTGTATTGCCGTTAATGACTCGTTGATTAATCATGTACAGCTCTTCATCGACTACCACTGCGGATTTTATTGCTCCGCCTGTAGTAACCTCTGTAAAGCCGTTAATATCCTGTGATCGCAATGTATTCAATACTGCTGCGCCGCCATCACTATTAACAATGAATAGCCAGTTAGCATCTTCGCTTTGCGTTCCTGTAAGCAATGCCATATCTACTGGCTGTCTAATCAGGTTTGATGATAAAACTGACTTATCTGTAGTAATGTATGAGTCTTCATTGAATGAATAGGTAAAGCCATGCAGTGTTTTACCATTGCGATCAATAAACATTGTTGCGCCGCTTACATCTTGAACTTCAATGTATGAAGAACCATGTGACGTTTGAGGCGACAGGTCAATTGACGATGGTGTAATTGGCTTTGCTGATACTGAGAACTCCGCACCAGAAGTAAATATCTGTAAGTTACGTCCGGGGAACACATCAATGATTTCGTTTAGATTTCTTGATGATATTGTTGCAAAGATACCTTCGTCGTCGTCACCGTCATCAATGTCAAAGTCAAAGAACGCACCAGTCTTGCTACCAAACAAACTCTGAGTCTTGCCTTTAGTACCGCCAATCCATAATCTACTTTCAAAGAAGCAAGCAGTCTTAGGATAACCACGAACAGAACTCCAGACATCTTCCTTTCGCGGTGATCCTGATGCGGTTTTAACAAAAGAAACCGTCTTACTAGCAGTACCACTTGTCGCAAAACCAGAAAATAACTCAAAGTCCTTAGTAGATTCGCCAGAAATAGTAATAGTAAACGTTGTACCACTACCTGTTACTGCAACACCTGTCTCACCAAATACAGGCATCTCTTGTAGATTCCTTTGCAAGTTAAAGCGTGTTGAGCTTGCCTGATCTCCAGCAATGCCACCAGCAAATGTAATATTCTTTGAAAGAACGCCTTCAACATCTATCTGGAATGTGTCGCCAGATACAAAACTGTTTAAAGTCATTACCTGTATTTCATCTACAGGTATTGGGCTTAGTGCATCGTTATAGTCATACTGGGGCACATTGATAAACGGCACATCATCAACAAACCAATCGACGTCAGTACCTAAATTAATGATCCGCTGTGGCACTAAATCTTGCTGAAACAACAACAATACAGCTTCAGATTGGGCCGATCTTATATCCGGGATTGTTGCATTAGTTAAAGGTACGCGAATATCTGCAACAAATGTTTCAGGTGTGCGGAATATGCGAACATTACCAGACGTTAACACGCATAGATAATGACGATTAGACTCAACACTAAAATCAATTAACTTA
>TARA_R110000803_G_scaffold110323_3_pt1 | contig 14062 bp, 11 predicted proteins | sample TARA_R110000803 | Tara Oceans TARA_R110000803 (sample SAMEA4397772) | marine metagenome | biome: Polar Biome; feature: [SRF] surface water layer (ENVO:00010504); material: water (ENVO:00002006), including particulate matter (ENVO:01000060) such as... | depth 5 m | reverse complement strand
ACATGACTACGAAACGTGATTCAAGAGGCCGTCTGCGCGATTACTCCAAAGAGTATGACCGCGACCACAAGCCATCGAATGACAAGAAGGATCGTTCGTCTCGTAACTCTGCTCGTAAGAAAGTTTCTGATTGGTACGATGCCCGTGGCAAAAAGCTTTCCAGCGATAAAGATGTAGATCACAAGGATAGCAATCCACAGAATAACGGTTCTGGAAACCTGCGAACGATGGCTAAGGGTGACAATAGGGCGCGCTCTAATCGTCAAAGGGCAAAGAAGTCGTAGCGGGATAATGGGTGTCTCTGAGTCGTTTGATGTTATCGTTTGTTTTGATTAGATGATACGATTATTTATAAGAGGTTGGCATGGGACGAAACAGTGGCAAGTTTGGTAAGACGGAATTGACGCCTTGGATTGATCCTGAACTGTTGGATTACACGCCTACTGAGCGGCAATCTGCGTTTCGTCGTTGTGTTCGAAACTGTGTATTGGGCGGCAAGTTTCTCAAGTCCGATTGGTATCGAGCAAGCGCCAGGTCAGAGGCTGAAGCCTTCAAGGGCCACCCAGTTGCACCGAGTGAGTTCAAGAAGTGGGCACATAAGAAAGGATTCATGGTCTGGTTCTTTGAGGACTTTCCCGAAGCCGATCCAATCAGTGAACAAGAAATGCAGATGATTGAACACAAGTGGTGGCGCGGTGTTCTCGATGCAATGGACGAAGGCGAAGAGTGGGCCTTCCGTGCGTTTGCTAAGGTTCGTTTCGAGGCCCGTAGGGTTGAACAGCAAAGAGTAGAAAACAAAGAGCTCTCCGAGTTCTTGGGCGGCGGAAGTGAAGGCGGCGCTTGGCACATCAATGTACCAGAGGCGTAGTGTCAAAGAATCACACCGAATCATTAAACAGAAAACTTGGTGTAATCGCTGAAGACCCGAGAGAGTTCATCTCACGTCTTAAGTTGGTTGACGAGAAGGGAATGGAGCGTCAATTCAATACGCCGTTTCCCGAGCAGGTTTTAGCTCTGAATGATTTCATGTCTGAGGCCAGCACCATCATTCATTACAAGCCTCGTCAGATTGGCGATACGACCGTAGCGGCGGCCTACAACTTCGACTACACGTATTGGGCTCAAGACCCAGTCAGAACGCTTGTCGTTGCGAACATCTACGAGACTACCGACGCCATTTTTGGAAAGCTTCAGCACTTCTACAGGGGCCTTCCAGAGGCATTGAAGCGTCCCGTCGCGCGGTCAAACAAGAAAGAACTGATCTTTGAGGACACTCAGGCTGGATTTCGATGCATGACTGCTGGCGGTAAGGGTCACGGACGTGGTTGGACGTATCAGCGACTGCATGCAGACGAGCTTGCGTTCTGGCCGAATGCTGAAGAAGTATGGGCCTCGATTACATCTACCATGCATCCTGGTCCTCATCTGAAGACGGTTATTATGTCTACGGCCAATGGGCCGGGGAACTTGTTTCATAAGAAGGTGTTGGCAGCTCGAGAGGCCCAACGTCAGGGAGACAAGTCAGTTCAGTTCCGTTTCTTCCGCTGGTGCGACCACCCTGCGTATTCCACATTGGTTCCTGATGGCTGGGAGCCTGACCACGAAGAATGGGAGTTGGCTCAGACTCATGGTCTCTCGATGGAGCAGATATACTGGCGACATTCACGAATCAACGGTGTCAGTGGTATCGGTCTTGCTAAGTTTCGTCGCGAGTATCCACTGACGATCGAGGATGGGTTTGCAGAATTTGCGGGGTCTTGGTTTGATCAGGACTACTTGAACGAGGTTCTGTCATCGATCAAGCCTAGAGACGGCGAGCTGCGTATCTACGAGCGCCCCCAGCCTGGTATTAACTATGCGATGGGTGTTGACCCGTCGTGGTGCAACGGGGGCGACTACGCTACTGCACAGGTGCTTTCTGCGGATGGTAGGCAGGTTGCCACATTGTCGATGAACAAGGGTGGTGAAATCTTATTTTCAACTAAGGCTGCAGAGTTGGCGGCTCACTACAATAAGGCCAAGACGTTGATTGAGAGCAACCCTGGTGGCGCTGGCCCTGTTGTGATTCGTGAGTTTCACAAGCACCACATTCCGCTCTGGACACGCCCCACTGTTCGTGGGCGGAAGCCCAGCAATACTCCTACTTATTGGACAACCTCTCGTGGCTCGAAGGAAGAAGGGTACGCTCACCTTCGTCAGGTCATCAATGGGGACGGGTTGACGTTAAATGACGATATAACCGTTCAAGAGCTCATGCATGTCCGTGAGGCCAACGGTAAAATTGAAGGCCAAGATGGCTACCATGATGACCACGCAGATGCTTTAATGTTAGCTGAATGGTGTCGCAGAGGAATGCCCGCTGCCAAGCTTCCTCCTTTGAACTACAAAAGACGTTACGTTGCACACCAAAACCCATTCGTGAACAAAGGTGAACTTCGGTGACGGCTGAAAACGAAAAATACCAAGACAGAGATTACAGCAAAGATCAAATTCCTCCGAAGTTTGTTCATGAGCAGTTGCGCGCCCATGACAAGAAGATGCGGGACAACCGAAACCAGTTGGCTTTGATTAAGGCCTGCTATACAACCAATTATTGGAAGCACGTTCGAAATAAAAGTAATGCTCAAAATAATAACAATGGCAAAGACAACGAGATCAATGTTGAAGTAAACCGTCTGTTCGGGATTATTACTTCGTATCTTGCATCATTATATCCACGGTCTCAGCGTGCGATTGTAATGCCAGATCCAAATGGTGTTGGTGATTCAACTAAAGCGGAACTTGCGCTGAATCGATTCATGGAGTCGAGCAGGATTCACCATCGAATTATGACTGCTCTTCGTCAGGGCCTTTTGTATCCAGGTTGTGGTTCAAAGATTGGTTACTACGCTGGCCGGGGCAATCCACTTGATCGAGTATGGATGCGGGTCATCCCGTGGTGGGAGATGGTTCTTGATTCAGACGTTGGTGACGCTGAAGACGAACGGTTTCGTGGCCATGTCTACTACCGACCCAAGATTGAAGTCGAAGAAGAGTATGGACTGACTGATCTCTCTGGGACTGAGCGAGACGATTTTCTCATGGTTGGGGGTAGCGCTGATTCTGGTCAATCCAAAATGAGTCGAAAGTTCACAAAGCAAGACAAGGCGACCTCTGACAATTCAAACTTTGTTCGTGTTCTTGAAATATGCAATCTGAAAGACACATACGAAGACAAGCAAAACCCCGGCATTTTGTATCAGGGTCGTCTTGAGATTTATGTTCTTGGACAAGGCCAGAAGTCTCAAAAGCCTGCTTATGTCGGCCCATTGCCTTTCGCTGAAGTTGATGGTCGTCCACTTGCACACATTGTTCCACTGATCTTTAACCATGAGCCCGAGTACCCGTTGCGCGGGATGGCCCATGCGGATCGCATCCTGCCGCAGATTCAGGAGCTCAACTCGTACCGTTCGTTCATGGCGATGGCTACGCGAAAGGACACTAGGCAGTACATCACTCGCAAGGGTACGTTTAATGCTGACGAACTGACTGACCTGACTGAGGGTCACGATGGGTTGATTCTGCAGTTGGAACAAGATTATGATCGACCATTAGGTGATGCGATTGTGCCTCTTGGAAATACTCCAATCAGTTCAAATATCGATCAGTACATGGCTTTGGTCGAGAACGATTTGGATCGGAACCTTAGCATTAGTCCATCGGCTCGAGGCATTGTGACTAAGGCGACTGCTTTTGAGGTTCAGGCTGTACAGCAGTACACTGAGTCTGAGTTTGGCATGCACGCATCCATCAAGGATGAATGGCTCACATCTATTCTGAAGGTGGTGTTGCGGGCATTGATTTCATCAATGCAGGATCTGGGTGATTCTACTGGTGCATACGAGGATCAAGATGTCCAGTTGGCAGAGGTTGGAGCTGTTTCCGAAGAGCAGCCTGAAGCACAACAGCAAGTTGAAGGTGACGAAGAACCACAAGAGTCTGCTGAAGGCTCTGAACAAGTTGCTGCAGCCCAAGAGCAAGAAGAAGATGCTGAACAGCAGCCGTTTATCTCTGAAGAATCAGTAGAAGGATATGAGAAGGATCCTGAAGAAGAAGGGAAGATTGAGGCAGATGTTTTGGTCCTTCGTGATCGACGTGAATTTGTTGAGATTTCAGTCGAAGATTTGGATGCAGATTTTCAAGTAACGTTCTTGGAGGGCGGTGGCGCTCCAATGGACGAGGCTGTGCAGCAGCAGAACCTGCTTGGTTTGTTGGAACCCTACAGTGCGCTGTGGGCTGCAGCCCAGAAGGGTGGCCCAGGTGGATTCATGGCGCGCGCCTATATGAAAGCAATGGCTGAGAAGTTTAATCTTCCAAAGGATCTTCATCCTGACGAGCTGGAATCGAAGTTTGCAGAAGAAGAAGAAAATAACGAAGAAAAGAAAACTCCAGATGATGAGCAACTTGAGCAAGCTGCTGAACCACAGGAACAGCCGGATCAAGGCCCAGACTTAAACGAACTCGCCAATCTGCCTCCAGATCAAGCTATTGTTGCAATGCGTGATATATTTGCTAATGACCAAGAGATGCAGCAAGTATTAGATCAACTCGAAACACTTCCGCCCGACCAACAAAGTCAGATGATTACTCAAATGCTGTCTACCGGAGAACAGGGTGCCCCTGTATAGTTTTCATTGTAGTGAGTGCGGATGGGAAAAAGACAAAGTCTTTCGCGTATCAGATCGTCCATCCGAAATCGATTGCACCCAATGCGCTGGGCCTGCAAAGTATCGTTTTTCGATTTCCAAGCATCAGTCAAACTCAGCCCGGTACATGTCAAACTTCTCGACGGAGAAGCGTGGTCTATCAATGCACCAGTTCAAGTGTCGGGACTGCGACTGCGTATTCGAAAAAATCATTGATCACGGAAAGGGTGAATCTGTAGAGGATACGATCCCCTGCTCCAAATGTGATTCAACTGAAACGAGCTGGAAACCATCCGCACGCATCGATCGATTTAGTGAACAGTTCCCATACTTTGATCGTGGTCTGGGAATGTGGTTGACTAGCAAAAGGCATCGTCGAGAAATCTGTAAAGATCGCGGACTTACTCCAGTGGGCGGCGATTTGAACGAAGATGAAGTATTTTCTCAATTCGACGAAAGACGAGATAGAGAAGAAAAAGAATATGATGATTATGTAGACAGACTTGATAATGCTCCTGAATTCGCGGAGTATAGGAAAGCTGTCGATAAAGGACAAATAAGTACTTAAGGAGTCCCTGATGCCCATCGAGCCAAATACTGGAATGCAACTGCCCTACAAGGGTGAGCCTGGCTACGAAGAAGCCAAGGCACAGTTTCCTGAATTGTACGCCCAAGAAGAACAGGGGATGGCTGAAGGTGGTGCGCCCCCTGAGGGTATGCCTGGTGACGAGGGCCCAATGGAGGAGATGCCCCCAGAGGGTGAGATGCCCCCAGAGGGTGAGATGATGCAAGACTTGCCATCTGCCCCGATGCCCGAGAAGCCGTATTCAGTGAATGCGGTAAAAACATTACTCAAAGAATTGAACAAAGCTCTTGATAAACTCTCTGGCCAAGACATCCCTGATATTGAAGTTGAGTTGCCATCAAAGGGCGCAAAACTTGAAGGCCCTCTTCCCCAAGAGTTGTACGTGACTTTGCTGGCTATTTCTGAAAGCATGAAGATGCTTGGAGAGGACTTCGTTAAGAAGTACGGCTTTACTCCAGAAGAACTGATGACTGATGCTGATCTTCGTAAGATCACTGCAACCCTCAAGAAGATGTCAAAAGACAAGAAGCTTATTGAGGCAATGCAGGCACCGGTAGGAGGGGAAGAAGGAATGGAGCCAGAAATGGAAGAACCTTCTTCGCCAGGATTTTTTGATGAAGATGAGCAAGCGCTTGCCTCTAATATGGCATAAGGTTGTTTCATCATTACTTTAATGATAAAGTTGCTCGTAAATGTAATGGAGATATTGCATGGATGAATTGAACGATACTCAAGCGGTGGAAGTTGGCGAACAGCCATACACTGGTGATTTGTCAGAATTAGTTTCTGATGACTCCGGTTCCTATGATGCTGCACCTTCTGGTGAAGTGTTTGAGCAAGAAGTTGCTCCAGAGCCAAGCAGTTTTAATGCGCTTGATTCTGAGCTTGGTGAGATCGAAGAACTCCAACATGATGGGTTCTACGAAAAGATTGATGAAAGTCACATCAAGGATCTTCCTCCCACTGCTCGTCGTATCCTTCACAACTTCCGTGTAGATCGTAAGCTTGCATCAGAAAAGCATGTCTCGGAACTGGAGGCGCTCAAGACTAAGATTGAAGAGCGCGAGTCGAATCTTTCTGGCATGGAGCGAGAGTTTGCAAAGCGCCAGTCTGAGTTTGCAAACCTCGTTGAAGACCCTGAAGTACAGAAACTTCTTTCTGAGCCCGATGGTGAGTTGCCTGACATCTTCACAGAAGAAGGTGTTGAGGCTCGTATCCAGCGCGGTATCGCTAAGGGTATGTCTGCGATTCTAGAGCCAATGAAGAATGCGGCTGACGTTAAGGCTCGTGAAAGCAACTACCTCGATTTCGTTGAACAGTTTCCCGAAATGAAAAATGCAGCATTTAAAAAGGATGTTGCAGGTCTTGTCCGATCTCGAGCAAATGAAGGCGTCCCGCTTTCTACTCAGGATGCATATCAAATTGTCAAAGCCCGTCGCGTGATGGCCCAGCAACAAGCAAGGGTCGCACAAGAGCAACGAGCTCGTCAACAGTCTGCACGTCGTATTGGTCGTGCTGTTTCGGGAGGGAACCCATCTAGCGGTGGAATTCCCCCTGAAGTCCAAAAGAAGGGTGCCTATGCCATTTCACAATGGTTGGCAGCTAATCCCGAAGCGGCCCGTAAACTATCCCAATCATTCCGATAAACTTTCCCTAGATGGAGCATTAGAAAATAATGGCAACTACAACTCTTACCATTGGTAACGAACTACTCTCAACCACGATGCATATCGTGATGAAGGAGTGGCGCGATAACATTTACACTAGCACCGCATTTCTCGAGGCACAGACTCGGATTCACGGTGAAGGTGGCCCAACCCAAGCCGGTGGAACACGAATCGTTCAGCCTCTTGGATTTGGTGAACACAGCAACACTACCCGTCTTCAGACTGGTTACGAGCGCATCGACCTAAGCGTCTCGGACGTGTTCCAGCCCGCCGTGTACGACTTTGCACACGTCGTCCGTCCGATTGCAATCTCTGCAGAAGAAGAACTGACCAACCAAGGCGATGCAGCAATCCTCTCGATTCTCGAGAACCGCGTCACATCCGTGGCTAGCGCACTCAAGCGAGAGTACGTCAAGCACATGGTTCAAGGTGGTGTTTCTGGTTGGGACGACTGGAATACCCTCAACGGTATCGATGTGACCGATGGCTTCCTTGAGAATGCTGCCGCTGGTGGTGGTTCTCAGGCTGCATCTGTTGGTGGCGTGAGCAAGTCTACCTTCTCTTCGAAGACTGGTTGGAACAACCAATACTTTGATGGAAGTGACTCGTTCAACTCCAACGGTCTTGCTGGACTGTACGACCTGCTCGTAGAGATCAACGCCGTGAGTGCAGAAGGCAACCCCAACGTGATTCTCGCATCTCGCGCGGGCTTCAAGAACCTTAAGCGTTCTTTGCAGGCTTCTGAGCGGTACATGGACGAGAAGAGCCTTGATGGCGGCAGGATGAGTACCACCTTCCAAGGTGTGCCAATCGATGTCGAGTACTACATGCCAAACGCTGGCGGCACTTCGGGTACAACCGAGGCGTCGTTCTACATGTTGAACATGAACGACATCTACACCCTGTGGGATCCGAAGGGATACTTCGACCTCAGTGACTTTGAGACCGTGTCTGGTGAGTACGATGTTCGTGCAGCCAAGCTCCGTGTCCGTGGTCAGTTGATCGCGAAGCACCTCGGTTCTTCAGGTCTTGCAGTTAACCTGGACACGTTCTAGGATTTCATTTGGGTGGGGTTCATGTCGAGCCCCGCCCTTTTTCATAGCCACTGTATCGAGAGTAGGAGTACAAAATGGCAGTTTATAAGAGTGATGGAGTCGATGGCGTCAGTCATCTACCCAAGAAGTTTGTTCGAATGAACACGCAAATCCCAGCATCAACAAGCACGACTTTCACCAAGGGTGAAGTCATGATGATGGATGTCGTTGTTACTAGCAATGGTGCAGGCCAGAACGTCCTGAAAGCTACTGATGATGACCTTGCTAGAGTCATTGGTGTTTGCGCTGAAACAAAGACTGTTGACAACAGTGGAGGTGCTGCCGTTAAGGATGACACCATCCTTGTTCAAGTCGCAGGACACAACAGTGATGTAACTGGACAAGCTGCGGATCTTGTAGTTGGCGTGCTGTGTGGAAATGATGGAGTCCTTACCAGTATTGCTGTAGGTGACGCAACAACAGGGGTTACGACTCAAGCGTTTGCTATCTGCGTTGTCGCTGCAACTGTGGCCCCAGCGGTCAACTTCACTGACCTTGAGATCTTGATCTACGATCACGGTCTCTACGGCTGATAAGAATCGCTACCGGACTCTGGGTCCATTCTCGGCTGCTGGGGTATACTACTTCAGCAGCCGTTTTCTTTTTTAGGGGTATGTCGTGAATCTCAAAGATCTCACCGATGAAGTCAACTCAGCACTCGATTACAACCCCGACCTGGAAGCCTACAAGAGCCAGGTGGCACGGGTAATCAATCGGCACTACCTGCAGCTCTCCAGTCAGTACAGTTGGCTGTTTAGGCAGAAGACATCGAAACTTACGCTCCGTGCAGACATCACGAGTGACGCAACAACCAACAAGATTTCTGTTGGCAATACGACCACTACTTTCGATGCGAGCAATGTCCTTCAGTTTGAAGGCACTGCAGATACGCTGCCAACACCAGAGATGCTTGGCAACACGCTGGTGATCAACGACAACGATACTTACACGACAAGAACTGGGATTTCGCATGGTGCCAGTGAGCGAGAGTTCACCATTACTGGCATCTATGACTTGAGTGCAGCTGCGAAAGACTACGGTTCAAAAGGTAGATACGGCGGTACGGGCGATGAAGAGTGGCCGGATGGATATCAACCATCAGACCATTCTGGGGTTGTACTTGATCGCCCTATCATCGATCCAAGTACCGTCACTGCTGGGGCCTTAGGCGTGAAAGATTACTACACTGACTGGAAGATTGAGTTTCGTCAGTACTATCTCCCTGCTGACTGCATTGAAGTTCTTGCAATGGTTGACCGTGGATTGAAACTTCCGGTTCATAAAGAAACATCAGTTTTGAACGATGATGGTGATGTGACCGGCTCTACGATTACTACTTCAGTAAACACTGCTCCTAATCGTGGCCGTCTGATTTTTCTTGACTCAGCAAAAGAGGAGCACTTGGGTTTAGACCGAGACAGTGGTGGTGACCCTGTAGTTGCGATCGAAGGGATGCCGATTCATGTCTCAGCTCCTATGGTTCCCCCAATGATCATTGAGATTGCTGCCAGAGATACAAGCGCAACGGATTCTACAAAACACGCATCATTGATTGCTGGAGATACATACGAGTACTGCTACACATTCGTTTATGCTGGCCTTGAGTCACCACCGTCGCCAGTGACCAAGATTACGTTGCCGACATCTAACGCCGGGTCTGCTGAGTATTACCAAACGAAAATAGCAACAGAAGCAGTAGAAGGTGACTTCAGGAGAGAAAACACATACGGTAGAACAGAGATTGGTATACGGGAGCGCGGCTCTGACGATGATTCGTCTACTTTTGATACCGATACAACTCGCAGAATGACTGGCAGAATTAAGCGTTTTTATCGCCGGAAAGTGATGGAGAACAACGATTCTACCGTCACGAAGATGGTTCGGACTACAGGTACAACATCCGTAGAAACGGCCAAGGTCGTGACTCAGTGGCAGGGATACCAAAGATGGCTTCACATTGGTGATCATTTTACTGATGGGTACGTGATAGACATCGGAAAAAAACAGGAAGAATTTTCTAGTGGTCCGACTGAAATCAATTTTCCAGATGAAATGGAAGAAACCGCTCCTATTCTTGGATTTCCCCAATCTCATTTCCTTAAGTCCGGTCAATGGACCTACCACGATGGTGAGATGTCTAAAGTAAAGGTGCTTGATGAGTCTGGCCCTAGGCAAACCATCAAAGTGTACCGTCCTCCCAGCCAAGACATGGATGTCGAGATTAGGTACCTTTCACGTCCAAAGCGCCTTGTAGCGGACGCTGACACCCCTGAATGGCCAGTTCAGTACCACCACCTTCTTGTCTACATGGCTTTAGCAGACATCTGCTTACAGCACGGCATGGCAACTCAGGCTCAACTGTACGGGCGCAAGTCAGTCGAACTTCTGGACCGAATGAAGCAGAAGTACTTGTCTCGAACAAACCGTAAGTACATCCGTCGTGGGTTTGATAGAACATTATTTTCTGGTGAGCGATTCGGCGTTCCAACAAAGGTTTGATCAATGAACACGACTACGCTTCAGACTTTTAATCTTCGCGGGATGGACGAGCGCTGGATTGTTGACCCACAAGACGCTCTGTACATTCAGGACATGTTTTGTACACCGAACGATTCTTGGCGAACGTCTGGAGGGTTTTCTCAAGTCTTTGATCCTGGACTGCCCACTGTTACAATCGCAAGCACTGAGCAAGTAGCGGCCGGTGAAGCAGTTGCCGATCCTACAATAGTGACGGCATCTTCGTACTCAACGATAAATTCTATTCATTGGTTTTCTCAGCATAACGGAGCTCGTCAGTGGTTGATCTACGAAGAGCAGAACTTCAAGCTTGATGAATCTACTGGTACAGTGGTACCAGACGGCACAGTCAATCTGAATGTATTTGATGGTTCAAAATCAAAGCCGTACTCACTGTTTCCATTGACGGACAAGCCATTCAAAACGCTTCTCCAATATCGCAGACCTAATGATGATTTTTCTGGAGACAATCTACAACAAGTCACGAACAGATTCGAAAACCAAATGTCTATAAGGACGCAATCTCAAACGTATGGCGGGAGGATCTACCTTGTAAATGGTTCTGATGAGGCATTGGTTTTTGATGGGGATTACTGCGAAAGGGCGGGATTTGTGTCAAGACCCCCATCGCCAACGGGAAACCCAACTGAGTTTGGAGACAGTACAAATTATGTAATGGCGATAGGCGATCCTGATGCAAAAGCAAGAAAGACAGGTGCCCTTGTTTCTTTTGATGCCAGTTTAACTGATAGAATAGCAATGCTAGGCCCAAAAAATAGCAGAGGTTTTTACACCCTTCATCGTGGTTTCCCGTACTGGGGTTTAGGGTCTTACAGTGATGCAGAAATTGGAGCTGGAGGGTATCGATTCAAGCCCACATCAATAGCTACACCATTACATTCTCTACATGACAACAACATTGGATTGAGAGTTAACTATTACGCATTGGAACAGTTGAATACCAGGCGCTGTGGTTTTCAATATCGTGTGACATACGTGAACGAGCGTGGTCAAGAGTCTGAGCCTTCTAGCCCAAGCGGCATTGTTTTCGTTGATAATGGTAGAGGAAATCCAGACAAGTGCTACCACGGCAAGGGCACAGTCGGACTGGTAATACCAACAGGCCCAAAAGAGTGCGTAGCGCGCAGAATCTATAGAACTCGAAATGTTTATGATTCTGCTGGGAACTTGTACTCGAAGGGTGATCAACGATCATTTTATTTTTTGAATGAAATCCAAGACAACATGACCACTATGTTTCTTGATGGACACCCAGACACAGCCCTTGGCGAATTGCTTGATATAGAATCTTTGGGTAATTTTCCATCAAGAACAAAGTTTTTGGCTGTATTCAAAAACACAATGTTTGCTTCTGGAGATGATCTGAACGAGGTTCGATATTCTTCTCCGTTGTTTCCAGAAAGCTTTCCAGTCAATAATATTCTTTCAGTTGGTGACGATGCTGGTGGTCCGATCACTGGGATGAGGTCGACTAAAAACGCTTTGGTTGTATTCAAAAATCGTGGGATTTACTTAATAAAAGGTGACCCAGTCAGTGGTTTTTTTGCTCAGACATTGAACAAGGACATTGGCTGTATAGCTCCAGATTCGATTGTTGAGTTGCCAGGTCTTGGACTTGTCTTTTTGAGCAACAAGTCTGTGTACCTTCTTGAAGGAGCTCTTGAAAACACAGGAAGTGTCACTAGTGTAGTGAACCTTGGTTCCGAGATTCCGAATCAATTGGAACGCATAAACGATTCTGCTGCCATCCGTTCTTCTGCAGCTGTGTATCAACGCGACAAAGAGTATTGGCTGTCCATTCCAATTGATGGGTCAAGCAAGAACAATATGTGTTTGATCTACCATTATGAGATTGGCTCTTGGAGTGTCAGGCCGAACTTCCCAGTCGATTGTATGGTCGCGACCAAAGACCACAGAGGGTATTTATTCTTCGGCAGTAATGATTCAGAAAACAGTGATCAGGCTGGGCTTTTGGTTTACTCAAGAGGCTACGACAAAAAAGGTTCACACACGGTTGCTCCGAAGTACGAGACGGTATCAAATGACTACCAGAGCGTGTTTACTACGTTCAGGCCTGCATACGTTATGCCCTACGCTGTTGGTTATGGGAACAATGAGATGAGCGTCAACTATCGAGTCAATCGGTCTATAGACGAGTCTCGAGCAGTTAGCCAAAAATCAGATCAACAGGATCCAAACGAAAGCTATCCAGTATATGGAGAAGCTGTTTTTGATAAAGACAGGTGGGTAGCATACCGTCCTACTGTTTTGCGCTACGACATCTCAACAACAGACAAGGGGCCAGTCCGCGAGCTGTCTGTTTCGTTTGCTGGATCCGACGGTAACAAGATAGAAATTATCGGATATGACATAGAAGCGAAGGTCGGAGAGCAGCGCAACATTAAGCCATTGAATAAAGCTCTACGCCCAAGCAGGAGATAAAATGGCCTGGAAGTTTAAACAAGAATTGGTGCGGGATGGGGATGTCGTTGAGCCATCGGAATTCAGAATCAACATCAACGAATACGCATCCGAAATAAATGGATTTCTAGATTCCGACAATGTTGGAAGAGATTCAATTCCAATTGCAGATGTGAAAAGAGGTACTTTTACCGAAGTTATTGGTATGCATACCAATCTGAGTGATTCGTACATCTTCAATCACACAAAATCTGGTTGGCAAAACGAGGCTTCTAGAGACATAGACAAACAAGTTTCTGGGGGTTTTGAAATGGAACCACTTAGTGCTGGAGTTGAAGTAAAGTCGTTGCCGAGATGTGATTTTAATACTGATCAAGATGGATTGGTCATCTGTGAGTTTTCTGGCTGGGTGCAATGGTTGCGTGGCTCATCACATCCCGATTATCCTCAAACTTCGAGTAGCTCTACAGATGCTGAAAGCAGATATTGGGCATCAACGTATTCGTATTTTGCAAAGCAAAACAAATGGTTCAAACTTTCGTCTGCATACGTTCTTTGTTCGATGTGGAGAATCACAGTCAACGGTCAATCTGTAGCCGAAACGGGCCCACTCGGAAATGAGTATGACTCTCATCCGATCTATCTTTGCGGAACGACCCCAGTAGTTAAATCGAAAGACAATATCGCCCAGCTCGAAGCCAGATTCATTTGGTACTCTCCAGGCAGAAATCACTTTATTGAGGCGTCTGGATGGGCACCTAAAGATGTAAAAGGAGATGGCATTACTGAAGATCCAGATATCACTTGGCGACGTGATTGCTCCTTACACAGTCCAAGCATGCATGTCATTTACAGGAAAAGATAATGCCTAAGATCAATACAACTCCGTTTAAAGAAGGGGATGTCATTCGGAAGTCTGACATCACATCTGTAGCAGATGAAATTGAAGCCATAGATCTTGCCATTGATGAAGAAAACTTAAGAGAAGAGGGCCTTGATCGTCGAGTATTTGCTGAAAACCCTTGGACTGAAATTTCAATGACGCCAGTAGAGATACGAGAAAAAGTAGAA
>TARA_R110000803_G_scaffold63024_1_pt1 | contig 14064 bp, 25 predicted proteins | sample TARA_R110000803 | Tara Oceans TARA_R110000803 (sample SAMEA4397772) | marine metagenome | biome: Polar Biome; feature: [SRF] surface water layer (ENVO:00010504); material: water (ENVO:00002006), including particulate matter (ENVO:01000060) such as... | depth 5 m | reverse complement strand
TTCTTTCTCTCTCCCCCAACGGGGGCACCCCCTAAAAATCTCGGCACCAAAAACCAAGACAGGAACGAGCGATGACAACGGACCCGCACATAGTGATCGAACACCCGCAATGGAAGAACCGAGCCGTGACGCTAATCTGTGGCCCCCCTGGATCGGGTAAGACCACGCTAGGTCTCAAGCTCCATCCGTCGACGCTCGACATAGGGGAGATGCCACCAGGGACGCCTCGACAGCGCATGAAAGCATACGGCAAAGCTGCCCACCGGATAGGAAGAAACCTATCAGCCGATATCGCAGTCATTCGAGGAGCACCGACCCTCGAGGAGCGAACCCACCAGCAGAATCTATGCCGGCCCTCAAAAACGGTTGTACTTCTGACTGACGCCGCCACATGTCACGATCGGGTAACGAAACGTGACAGAAGCCCGGAACCTGGCGCCGACGGTCGAGGACTATCAGAGCAACACGGTGCAATCGATTCTTGGTGGATCGCTTGGGAGTCGGAGCAGTGACTACCAAGAAGAAGTCGAACCGTGGCGCTGAAGTTCTACCGTTCACGATCAAACGCGAACCTATCGGAACCGTCGAGCGCGCAGCCGGCCGAGACCTTGCAGAGCTCAAAGCGCTCGGAATGATGACGACCGGCACCACCGCACTAGCTGCCTCATATCGACGCGCAGCGAGGGACGTAGACCGCTCAGAGAAGAACCGCGACCCGTGGGCGTCAGCGTCAGCGATGCGAGAACTCCGCGCGTTACGCCTCGAGCTCGCACCGCTGGCGTCACCGCTTGCCGGCGACAACCTCGGCGACCTTCTCACGGAGATCGCTAACGTTGTACGCGAACAGAGGGAAGCCGCGACGAGCTGATCCGAACCGGGCTAGGCCCGACGAAAACAGAACCCAGCTCCAAAGCAACGGAGGGTGACCTTGTAAATGCCGAGCTCGACGCAAGACGAAGTCGAGCCGAAACGATCTCAATGTCCGGTCTGTGCTGCTCTCACTTTCAGTGAGAACCAGGGACCCGGCGAAGAGTGTCCCCGATCGATCAGAATCGGGTCAGGTGCGTGCGGCGCGATAAGCCGAGGAGGTCCGACGAAACCGTGAGGGAGTAGTCGTGGAAACGCGAGCGGAACACTGGGAAGCGCGAGACGCTGGACCCTCGAGGTCGACGAAGCCGGCCACCAGGTCGACGAGAACCAATCAGAAATCGGTTCTTCTCTACTCGGTGGAAGGGTGCGGTCCTATGCCCAAACACAGGACACTGGAGGACAGAAGCGGACACAAAAGCAGCGGCTGCTCGACTCTCGAGTGGAAACGCCCGACGCAAGCGAAACGCCGGAAGTGGGAGGTTCGAGAGGAACAGCCGCTGCTGATGGCATCGTATATGTAGTGTGTCGTCATGGAAACGCTCAGCTTGACCCTCCCGAGGTTCGGCACTGTTAGATCAGACCGACCTACCCGAGGCCCCGAGGTCGAGGCCGCGTCGCTGCTGATCTCTCGTCAATCTTTCATGCCGTGGCAACGCTACGTATCAGACATTGCGAATGAGATCGACCCCGACACCGGTCTACTTTGGTACGAGACAGTCGTGATAGTCGTGCCCCGTCAGCAGGGAAAAACGACGATGCTCGAACCCCAGCTCGTCACCGCAGCACTACGCCGAAAAGATATCGACGTTGTATATACCGCCCAAGATCGACAGATGTCGAAACGCCGCCTGATCGACGAGCTCGCAGACAAACGACTTGCACGCCGCCCCGAACTATCTGGACAATTCAAGGTACGCCGCTCGAACGGTTCGGAGTCGATCCGGTGGGCCAACGGCTCACAAATAACAACCGTGGCGAACACAGACGAAGCCGGCCACGGCCTGACCCTCGACCTCGCCGTACTGGACGAAGCATTCTCACACGACGACCTAACCGTCGTCACCGCTCTCGAACCGACCACGCTCACCCGCCCCGATCCGCAAGTGTGGATAGTGTCGACCGTCGGCGACGGCACCGACGGCCTCTTGCAGCACTATCAAGAACTTGGTGAACGTTCACTGCTCGACCCGAACTCGCGTGTCGCATATTTCGAGTGGTCCGCTACCGACGAAGATGATCGCGACGACCCGGCGTGCTGGTCGAGAGTAATGCCGGCACTCGGTCACACCGTCGACCTCGACCGGATCAGGTCGAGGCGCGCCACACTGACACCGGAATCATTCGACCGCTCATATCTATGCCGTAGGCCGCTTGCGGAACTCTCCGCCAAATTACCGCCCGGTAGCTGGAACGCTTGCGGCTCGACCTCGACGACCCCGATCAGTTTCGACGGCCCGGTCGTCGTCGCCGTCGATGTCGCCGCCGACCGCGCCTCGACCTCGATCGCCGTGTCCGGCCTCAAAAAATCCGGGGTACTCGGCGTCGTCTCCCACTCGATCGACTCGGTGTCGGTCGCCGCCGTCGACGAAATCTTGCAGCTCTGCGCGCACCTCGGCCCAGCGGTACTACTCGCAGACCGACGCGCCGGTGCCGGCGCACTCATCGACGCCCTAACTATCGCCGGCCGACCGGTAACCGAAGTGACCGCCTCGATGCTCGTCACCTATTGCGGCTCAATGTATGACGCCGTCGTCGCGAACGAGCTCGAGCACGACCGACAGCCGGCCCTCGACGCCGCCGCAACCCAAGCAATCTCGCGCCCGCTCGGTGACGCGTGGGCCTGGGATCGCCGCCGATCTCCGGTAGAGCTCTCCCGGCTAATCTCGGCGACTCTCGCCGTCGGCTCTCATCGAGCTACTTTCGGAAGAACCGCCCAGGTTGGTATATGGTGATTCTAAGATGACCAAAGATGGCATTCTTCAGACGATCCACAACCGACCTAGATAGGTTCGTCCGCGCCGACGTGTCGCTAGTTTCCGAGGTGATCGGATACCTCGCCGCCGCCCGCACCGACGGCCTCGCAGTCGAAGCCGACCGGTTACCGATCACAGTAGGCGCCGCCCAACTGCACTCGGACACTGTCGCCGCAATGCCGGCACGCTCGACCGCTGCCACCGTTCCGCGCCGTGTGTCGATGCTGCTCGAACGGCCCGACCCCGACACCGATTATCGGGCGACTGTCCACGCTGGAACGCTCGCCATGTTCTGGCACGGATACGCGACACTGCTGCTCGATCTCCCGGCACCTCGCACCAACTCGGTGACCGTTCTCGACCCGCTCGATGTCAGTTACAACGCGTTCGACGGTTGGACCGTGTCCGGCGAACACGTCCCCGACGAACTCATTCTCGCGATACCGCTGCTCAATGATCCGCGCCGCCCCAGCATCATCGGAGAATCACCGCTCCGCCGGTGCGATCAAGCGTTGTCGATGTACGGGTACGCATACCGGTACATGATCGACTATTTCGTACAAGGCGGAAACCCGTCGTCGATCCTCAAAGCAAACCACGCACTCGGAAACCAAGTGCTGCCGTCCGGTTCCACTCGCGCCGAAGAAATCGTATCGGAATGGGTGACCGCGAGACAGCAACGCCGGCCCGCCGTCATGGACCCGACAATCTCCCTCGAGATCCCGGCCTCGACCGGCGAGCTCGCCGCGACACTCTCGGTACTCGACTACTGCTCGGCCGAAGTCGCCAGACTGCTCAACATGCCCGGCTCACTGGTCAACGCCCCCAGCAACGGCTACTCGTTGACTTATGCGAACGTCGCCGACGAAATGCGCCGCTGGATCGCCCTCTCGCTCAAACCGACTTGGATGGCACGATGGGAATCAGCGTTCAGAACGTTGACCGGCGACCCGTCGATCTACCTCGACCCGACCGACCTTCTCGAAACGTACGCGCTGCTCGCACCGACTAACTTGACCGGAGTTCCAAACAATGTCTGATCTCGACCTATTCCAAAGAGCAACCGCCAGCGATCTAGTCTCGGAAGTATCCGACGACGGCCGCACCGTAACCGTCCGACTCGTACCGTGGGATCGTCCCCAGCTCGTCGCAGACCGGGCCGGCCGCCAACAGTACGTCGAGACGTTTGCTCGAGGTGGTCTACACGTCGACCTCGACCGCGTTCTCGTCGAGCGTGAGCACGACGGCCCGGTCGTCGGGATCTTGACGGCAACCCAAGATCGCGCCGACGGACTGTATGGGACGATCAGGATGTCACGTTCACAAGTCGGCACCGACACCCTCGCAGATGTCGAAGAACATATTTTACGTTCGGTATCCGTCGACTTTCTCGACCTTCCCGTACCACCTGGCACCCAACACGTCACACGTTCCGCCGCCCAGCTCCGCCGGGTCGCGTTCGTCATGGACGCCGCACTTGACGCCCCCGTCGTCTCGGTGCGATCAATCCCAACCGATACAGAAACCCCAACCGAGGAGAATGAAACCATGTCAGAAACAAACACCCCCGAAGTGATCGAGGCGCCCGCCGTCGAATTCGCCACGCCGGCACCTGCCGTCGAGATGGTCGTCGAGCATCGCTCAGCACCGGCCCGGCCGATCTCGCAGCGACCCGCCTCAATCCCCCAGCGGTACGCGTCCTTCGGACACTTCGCACGCTCCGCCGCCCACGGCGAAATCGCGAACACCGACCTCGAGCAGTATCAGCGTGCCCTCGCTGACATTCTGACCACCGACGCCGCCGGAATGATCCACGAGCAATGGATCAACGAAGTGATCGACCTGGGTCGCACCTACACGCCGACCGTCAACGCATGGCGCTCCCGTCCGCTGCCAACGTCCGGTATGTCGATCTCGCAACCGGTCGTCACGACTCGCCCGAGTGTCGCAGCACAGGCAACCCAAAAAACCGAAGTCGACTCGACGACTCCCGTTATCGGTTCCGCACAGTGGGACATCGCGACCTATGCCGGCGGAAACGACGTGTCGATTCAGTTGATCCGGCGCGCCGAGCCCGACTATCTGACCGAACTGATGCGCCTCTACACCCGTGAGCTCGCCCAGGCCGTCAACGCCGCAGCGCTTACCTCGCTCAACGCTGCCGCAGCGGTAGGCGTGTCCGGCAACACGGCACTCGAGTACACGACCGCCGAAGCGTTTGATGAGCTCGTAATCGACGCGTCCGCCGCGTTCTTGTCAGCTACGGCACTGCGCCGCCCTGCCGATCAAATGGCGATCTCGGTCGACTTGTGGGCCGCTCTCGGTAAAGCCAAAGACCTCAACGGTCGGCCGTTGTACCCGTCGATCAACCCGATGAACACGAACGGCACGATCGACGCGTCCGGTACTTCTGGCGCTATCAGCCGTATCGGTTGGTACGTCGAGCCCGATCTCGGCGCAGGTATCAAGGGCGTCATTGGCGTCCGCGAAGCGTTCGTGACCGCTCTCGGCCCGGTCGGGACGATGACTGCCGACGTTCCCGCGAAGCTCGGTCGCGATGTCGCCATGTATCAGGAAGCCGCGTTCGGTGCGTCCGATGCGAGCGGACTCGTGCAGATCGTGAACGTGACACCGTGACCGCTAAAAAGGCCCCAAAAGCAAACGCCGCGACCGACTCGGAACAGCCAGCGACCGAGTCGGTCGCCGCTACAACCTCGACCCCAAAGCCTCGCCCAGTGTGGGAAGGCGGACAGACTCGCGCCGAATACCACGCCGCCGTCGTCTCTTGGAAAAAGGCGCATAGGTCCAAGTAATGGCAGTCACAGCCGCCGACGTTGCAGCATGGGGACGTTTCACCGTCCCCGTAGGTGCCGAGCTAACACTGCTCGACCGTGTCATCCTTGCTGTAACGTCGCGGCTCGGACGTGATTACTACATCGACGACCCGACGACCGACGATCAGGACATGGCGATCATTCTCGTATCTGTCCGCTTATGGGCCCGCCGGAACTCGCCCGAGGGACGCGACGCGTTCGGTGGTGACTTTGCAGTGTCGATCTCACCCGATGACGCCGACGCCGTCGCCCTACTTATGCCTCGGTTCGGAATCGCCTAATGTCGTCGATTCAGGCAATCCGAACCGAGATCGCCGACTTCCTCGAGGGACTCGGAGCAGAAACCTACGACTACCTTCCCGGGTCTGCACAACTGCCGGCCCTCGTCGTCGGACTACCTGAAACCCTCGACCCGTACGTCTCGAACGCGTATTGGCTCGTCGACCTCCCGGTCTACGTTGTGACAAGATCCGCCGAACCGCTCTCCGGTGAAACGTCACTGCTCGATCTGGTGGTCACTGTCGTCGCGACACTCAAAGAAAACCGGACCGGTACGTCGTTCTCCTCGCTCCGCGTCGTCGACATTACAAACCTCGACCCAATCGAAATCGGAACCATCGACGCACACTCGGCACAGATCAACGTGTCCGTCATGGTCCCCACCCCGACAATCTGACCAACAAACAAACCGAAAGTAGGAAACACACATGGCATTCGCACCGCTAATTCTGACCGGCAACCTCGAAATCGACGGAGTCGACGTATCAGCCCAAGTTACCGCGTTCAAGTTCTCAGCAGCTCGAGCACAAATCGAGATTCCGCAAACGTTCGGAACTCGCATGTCGTTCGCTGCCGGCAATGACAGCTACGAAATCGAGATCGAATATCTGTCAGACAACGACGCGACCGCACTCTCCCAAATCTTCTGGACTGCTATCGCTGACGCGGACGGAACCGTCACATGTGCAGGAACATTCCGGACTGGCGCAGTATCGGCAACAAACCCCCAGTGGACCGCTACCGCAGTCGTGACCGGCGTCGGTATCGGCGGAGAAGTCAACACCGTCGGAGTCGACTCGCAAACCTTCCCGCTCACTGACCGCCCGACGCAGGCCGTCGCATAATGAACGTCGACGTTCTCGTCGACGGAGTAGTTCACGCAGTAGCACCGACCGCCGGTGATCTCGTACGCCTCGAAAGAGAGTATGGGATCACCGCCGGTTCGATGGATGAGACGACGACCTCGGTCGAGCACGTGCTGTTCTTAGCGTGGGCCGGACTCCGCCGCACCGGTGTCGTCGACCGTGAACTATCGTTCGACGACTTTCTCGACCTCGCAGACGTTCCCGAAGCAGGTCACACTATGAACCCTCCCATTCCGCCACCGCCGAGCTAGTCGCAGCGGTAGCGGTACGAACAGGAATATCACCGCAAGAGCTACTCGACCTCGATCTCGAAATGTGGTCGCTGATCGTTTCCCGAGTCAAGAAAGAGAGCAAGTGATGCCACAGCCAGCGGTACAAGTCGAGAACCTCGGGAAAGTCATTCGACAGATGAAAGCTATCGAACCGGAACTCGTCGAGGAACTCAAAGCCGCGAACCGTGACATTGCGGACAAAGTGACAACGACCGCGAAAGTGTTGGCACCGCGCAAATCTGGCAAACTTTCGAACTCGGTCAGACCGGGCGCAACTGCCCGAACCGGCCTCGTTCGAGCAGGCTCGAAACGTGTCCCGTATGCCGCTGTTCAGCACTTCGGATGGGCTAAACGGAACATCAAGCCAGACCCTTTCTTGTATGACGCGCTCGACGACCGGCGCGACGAGGTCGAAGCCGCATATCTTGCAGCGATAACCAAAATCACCGGAAGGATCGACTAATGGCAAAAGGCCCAACAATCGAAGTCAAGTTCACCGGCGACACAAAAGGCCTCTCGAACGCGACCGGCCGGGTCGACCGCGAGCTCGAGGGAGTTGGTAAAAAAGTTTCCGGGTTCGCTATCGGTGCCGGCGCTGCCGTGACCTCGATGGCAGTATCTGCCGTCCCCCAGCTGATCGGGTTCGGCAAAGAACTCTTTGCACTTGGTCAAGCGTCGGAGGTCGGAGCGAAAAAAACCGAAACGGTATTCGGTGATTCTGCTGCCGACATCTCTGCGTGGGCCGATGAGGTAAACGAATCACTCGGTCTATCCGACGAAGCGGTCGGAACACTCGCGACCTCGATGGGCGACCTGCTCGTCCCGATGGGCTTCAGTCGAGCCGAGGCCGCTGAACTGTCAATGACGACAACCGAGGCCGCTGGTGCGCTCTCAGCGTGGTCTGAGGGACAATACGACGCGTCGGAAGTGTCCGCGATCCTGACGAAAGCGATGCTTGGAGAACGTGAAGGACTCAAAGCGCTCGGCATCTCGATCTCGGCCGCCGAAGTCGACGAAAGGGCTCTGGCTGTTGCTCGAGCAGAGGGACGCGAAGAGATCACCGCCCAAGATAAAGCACTGGCAACGCAGGCGCTGATCTTAGAGAAATCTGTTGATGCACAAACCGCTTGGACAGATGGCACGATGGACGCCGTCAAACAACAGAACGAGCTCTCGGCGTCGATCGCTGACGCGAAAGAAGGTCTAGCCAGGGGCCTCGTGCCGATCGTGCAGAAGGTGATCAGGTTCCTCACTGCCGAGCTGATCCCCGCCGTGAAACGTGCGGTAGACACGTTCAAGAAGAATTGGCCTCAGATACGGGCCGCAGTCGAACCGACGATGATTCAGATACGCGAAATCATAAAAAGTGTCGTCGAGCTTGCGACGCAACTTTGGGAAATGTTCGGAGATGACATTCTACGAATCGCCAAGTTCACTTTCGAGGCCGCCCGAAAAACGGTCGAAATCGCGATGAAGGCCATACAGGGCGTGATCGACCTTGTGATGGGAATCCTGACGGGCGACTGGTCGAGAGCCTGGCAAGGGTTGCTCAGCATATTCTCGGCCGCTTGGTCAGCTATCAAGATGGCACTGTCGAACGCCCTAACGATATTTAAGTCGATCTTCTCTATCGCTTGGGGTGGGATCAAGTCGCTCGTTTCATCGGCGTTCTCTGGTCTGCGCGACGTGATCGTCCTAGCTGTAAAGGGATATGTCGCATACCTCAAATTGTTGCCCGGTCTGATCGTCTCCGCTATCGGCTCGCTCGGGTCTTTGCTCTACAACGCCGGCCGAGCCTTGCTCGGTGGTCTGCTTAGAGGTATGAAAGACGCCGCTAAAGGCATGTTTGGATGGGTGGGCGGAATCGCTGGAACTATCGCGAACCTCAAAGGTCCGCCCGCATACGACAAAGTCGTGCTCGAGCAGAACGGCCGACTGCTGATCGAGGGACTCGGCAAAGGTATGCGAGACGCGTTCCCTGCGGTCGAAAGGTTCGCGGCGTCGCTCGCCCCGACACTCTCGGCCTCGGTAGGCGGCGGCTCGTCGATCCCGGTCGCCGGGCGCAGTAGAGGAAGCTCGACAACCGTGATTCAAAACTATCCGCAAGGTGTCACACCGACGCGAGTCACCCAGCTATCAAGACAGTATGACCGCACCCAGGGCCCGATATGAGCATTGAGACGCTGCTACTCGAGGAACCGACCGGAGGATCTCCGACCGGTCAAGGTGACTGGAATCTCGTTGTCGAAATCTTGGTGCCCGATCCCGGCTCGGACGCCGGCCAATGGGGAGTGGGCACATGGGGGACGAGCGTATGGTCGACGCTGACATGGGTCGACGTGACCGACAGTGTGCGCGGTATGACTTGGACGAGAGGTTCCGACGAAGTGTTCGGACGGCCTCGCGTCGGAAACATTGCGCTCACCCTCGAGGATCGGAGCGGCGACTTTGACCCGTGGACCGCCGACGCTGGAACGTTTTACGCGCCCGGCACAATCATCCGGGCCGGGCTGATCTCACCGACCGGAATCAACGACGCCGTATATGGACTCCGCACATGGATACCGCAATGGACCGGGATCGTCGAGATGTGGGCCCCCGAGATCGTCGCCGCCCAGCTCGACGGCCAGGGAGCCGCCGACCGATACGTCGAGGTGTATCTTTCCGAAACGTTGCGGGATCTCGCACAAACCGACGAGCTGCCAGTGTCACCGACGCAAGGCGCCGGCGAAGATTCCCTGGCGCGCTTCCCTCGACTGCTCGACGCCGCCCAATGGCGCTACGGACTACTTGTCACCGCCCAAAACGTTTTAGCTGGTGGATACCCGTTACAGGCAACCGATATGGGAGACAACCGGCTCGCCGAGCTCTATGTGACCGCCGACTCTTGCGATAGCCAGTTCCGCACGTTGCGAGATGGTCGAGCAGGCGTCACCGCCCCCGAATATGCGACCGCAAACATGGATATAGACGCGTTCCCGTTGGCAATGATCTCATGGGCACACGGAACGTGGCGAGTCCCCTTCCTTGTCTTTGATCGCGAGGACTCGACCGAAGTGACCGCCCTCTCGAACGTTGTCAGTGTCGCATACAGGCCCGAAACGTTTCGGTCGATGGCACAAGACACCGAAATATCGAACGATGTCATTATCGCCGCAGTAGGCCGTACACCTCAAAGGTTCCAACAGCTCGCGTCGATCGCTAGGTTCGGCCGCCGCTCCTATGTCCGTTCGGACTTCCTGAACAACGAAGATGCCACGCCTCAGTTGCTTGCACAGTACACGTCGATCCGTCGGGCTCTGGCGACGTTACGGATCGAAGCGATCACAGTCGACTCGTGGGCGAGACCACTCGAACAGTTTCTCGCGATGATCGCGTGCGAACCTGGCGATAAATCGACGATCCGGTACCCGTTCGGAACGGACCCTCGACCCTACATTCTCGGTCGGCTCGCCCAAATCGTCCACCGTGTCACGCCCGCAGTCGCCGGCGCTCGGATGATGTGGGAAACCGACGTGCGCGTCGACACCCGCGAAGTCGGAAACGTGCCCGGCGCTCAGCTTCCATCAACACAGCCCTAGAAAGGAATCAAGATATGACTATCGCCTCGGTAACCGGAGGAGACATCATCGACCCCGCATGGGGGAACTCGGTCGCGGACGCGGTAAATCCGTCCGCGTGGACCGCTGTGACGTTCCAAAATAGTTGGCAAAATTTCTCCGGTAGTTATCAGTCTGTGCAATACAGAAAGGTCAACGACGTTGTCGAAGTGCGCGGGTTCATGAAGTCGGGAACGTTGGATTCCACCGCGTTTACTCTTCCCGCAGGGTTCCGCCCGCCCTCAGCTTTCCAAATCCCCTCATTGGGTGGCGGCGTGTTCTCTAAAACAATCGTCCAAAGCGATGGGGACGTGATCCCGTCCGGCGGAAGTACGAGCTACTTCTCGACCGTGTTTACTTTCTCGATCTCGACATGATCGCCAACTACGCTTCCCGCGTCGAGGTACACCCAGACCGTTACGGTTCGGTTCGTCAGCTTCCGCCGACATGGATCGTCATCCACACCTCGGAAGGCTCGGACGGGCCCGACGCTGCCGAACAGCTCGCCGAATTCTTGACCCGCCCGGGTGACCGCGTATCAGCTTCTGGCAGTCGTTACGGTTCGAGCTATCACGCGATAATCGACCTCGAGCAAGTGATCCCGGCTGTAGTCGATGATCGGGTCGCTTACTCTGCCCCTGGCGCCAATACAAACGGTTTGCACGTTGTGTTGCCCGGCCGGGCCGGCCAGACCCGCCAACAATGGCTCAGCGAACCGTCATTGTCGCGCATCGACACCCTCGCCAAATACTTTCGGGATCTCCGCCAGCAGTACGGAATACCCCTCGAGCGTGTCACGCCCGCCGAGATGGTCGCAGGAACTAGAGGATATTGCGACCATGCAGCGGTACGCGACGCGTTCGGAAAAACAGACCATTGGGATGTAGGCCCAAACTTCCCGTGGGATGTGTTGGCCTCAAAGATTCGCGAAATACCGACACCGACCGGAGAAACAATGCAACCGATAAACCGCCGCATGTCCGACACCCGTAAATATGGCCCAGGCGGACGCATGACGCCCGGCGTCCCGTTGCGCCTCGAATTACCGCAACATGTCAAAATCGCTCGAGCCTGCCAGATATCGGTTGCAGTAGTCGAACCGTCCGCCCCGGGCTACTTGACCGCCGCCGGCGCTCTACCGCTGCCACTCACTTCGTTCTGCAATTATTCGGCGGATACTCTTCAGGGTACGACCATCGTCGACGTGATCGACGGCTCGATCTACGTGCAGGCGTCATCGGAGTGCTTCCTAGTTGTCGACATACAGGCCATTTGGACGTGAGAAGCATCGTGGAAATCTTCGCAGTAGCTACCGAACCGTTCGTCGAGATGCCATTGACTACCGGCGCGATCTTCGCGGCTCTCGTCGCTGCTATTACCTACCTTGCCCGATCTCGAGATCGCGACCGGCATCGAGAGCTCTCACGCCTCGAAGCCCAAATATGCCGTCTACAACAAATCGCGGACAAAATGAAAGAGGGAAAACAATGAAGAAACACGAAGCTATCGCAGATCGAGCAGTCAGGACGATCGCGCAAACAGCGGTCGCGTTGATCGGCTCGGCTGCCGTTCTCGACGCCGTAGATTGGCAGACTGTCCTATCTGGCTCGATGCTTGCCGGTCTGCTCTCGGTGCTTACCTCGATCTCCACGACGCTGCCCGAGGTGAAACCAAAAAGCTAGACAAATGCGTGTCAAGTCTCTATATTCGGAAGCGGAAACGAAAAACCCAACCGGAAAAGAGCGAAACATGTCATACGACCCAACCGAACAACCGATGAGAGTACCGGGCCAGATCGAGCTAGACCTCGATGTCTGCCCGCCCCACGGAATACCCCGACCCCGCCCGGTTACCTCTGGGATGCTCTGGTCGATGACCGTCGACGAGCTACGCGAATACCTCGAGCTCCCGATCGACGACGACGATGACCACGACCTCCACCACCTAGCTGCCCGAGAGCTTATGTATCGCTCGATCGGCCCGGCGCTCAAATGATGGGCTACCTCATCGCGCTCGGTCTATTTCTTCTCGTTCTCCTCCTCTTGCTGATCGACCAGAAATGAAATCGTGCAACCTATGGGGAGAGATCTCCAACACTCTACGGAACGACACCGACTCCCCGATCTGTCCATGCCATATGTGTAGCGCTCGCCGTTGGGATCGTCTTTCGGCCGCCGAAAGGAAAAAGGTCACTAGGCCATGATCGTTCTGCTCATAATCTCGGTCGCTCTAGCGTCATGGGTTCTCGGTGCGTCGTTCGCCCGCTGGTCGCTACTCAAAGACTTGGAGGTCGCTCGAAACCGATCGGTGATATCGGACCAGGCCGCAATGTCCGAACTCATACGGATCGCGAGAGGCCGGCAAACATGACGCCCGAAGCCGACCAGCTCGACATTCAATCAGAGCAGGCCCGCCGGGCCATCTCTAAAGCGTTTGACATTGCAAAGACCGGAGTCAGGGAATGGACGCCGGCCCCGTGCCCGCCGAAACGACCTCGAGGACGACGCCGATGACCAACATCAAATGCGACAACACAAAAACATGTATGTGCGATGAGTGTTGGATCGCTCGGAGAGTCTCTACTGTCAAGTTTCGACGCAGGGACGACGACCGGTTCGTACGCGCACTCGATCAACATTCAGCGAGCGCGTACCGTACGAAACGTTGCGTGTGCGACATCTGTAAAGCGATGAACAACGAATACAGGCGCGAGATGAGACGGAGGCAACCGTGATTCTACCAGTACCAGCGAAGGCAGTCGTTCAAGCTCGACCTGGCGACCGAAGCAAGTGTGTACTGTGCTCGGTCGTGCTTACCCTTGACCAGATCGGCGAGATCGCCCCAGGTGTCGCTCTGTTCGGATGGCGAAGAATACGAGGCGATAGGTCGACCGTATGCAACTCGATTCGCTCGACAGGATCTCATGTACCCGACCGACGAAAGATAACACGATGATCGACCCGCACTACTTTGAGGAACTCGACGTGCTAATCGACACAGACCGAAGGCGCCATGACGAGAGACTCGCCGGCGACTCGCTCTCATGTAACCAATGTGGCAGATACGTGCAAGGCATCGCCCACCTCGTCGACCATGTCGAGCACTGCACACAATGAGAGGCCGACACATACCAGGATGGGCCCCGTGTCCCGGTGGGGACTTGCAAAAGGTCCCGCCGACACATGACCGCCAATATCGCTACGTATGCACGACATGCCGGAACCTGATCACCACGTCGCGATCCGATCTCCCGCCTAAGCCGATACCTCATTGCAGATCAGCAGGCGGACGATGAGCACAGGAAGCGGACTCACTGCCAAATATCGCAAGCTACGCCCCCAGGTACTTGCCCGAGATGGCTACCGCTGCCT
>TARA_R110000803_G_scaffold3285_2_pt1 | contig 14112 bp, 18 predicted proteins | sample TARA_R110000803 | Tara Oceans TARA_R110000803 (sample SAMEA4397772) | marine metagenome | biome: Polar Biome; feature: [SRF] surface water layer (ENVO:00010504); material: water (ENVO:00002006), including particulate matter (ENVO:01000060) such as... | depth 5 m | reverse complement strand
GAAGAAGAAGATGAAGTAGACTGGACACCTGAGAAGGAAGAAATCTACTCTTACAAAGCGACTCCGAAGGGGAAAGCTCAAGAGTGTGAAGTTCGTACCGTTTCTGCTAAGAATCGAACTGTTACTCTCAAGCGAATCTCAGACGAAAAGGTCTTCAAAGCTGTTTCGTGGGATAAACTAGAAGGCGAATAAGCCTCCTCCATTATCTCTGGTAATTAAAACCTCCACCACTAACTCAGAGAGGCCCTCAGCAATGGGGGTCTCTTTTTATGGGGTACCTATGGTTCCTAAAAAGAAAACCAGTAAGAAGAAACCACTTCGTAAGAAGTTTACCTCCATTCAGTACAACGGGATCCAGTTTGACAGCGAACTTCATGCTCGATGGGCTGTGTTCCTAGATGCTCATTGTCTTGTTACTCGCTGGGAATACCAGAACGAAGCTACGATATCCCCAACCCACCACAATCCCACCTTCACCGTCCAGCTACCTAGTCGGATCGTGTTCGTAGAGATACTCACAGAGATCCCGAACCTAAGTCGTACCCAGTTCTTAATGAACTTCGCCCTCAACGCAATTGAAGAAGAACTCGTAATCATCATCGGTGACTTTGAACCACTCAGCGATTCCAATCCAGGTGATGTCCCCACCATCTTCTACACCAGTGATGGATCTATGGAACCCCTAGAGTACAGTCTTATCTTCCCCGACCCTATAGAAGCCTTCGTACATGCTGGGAAGTTCACCTTTGACAAATCCACAGAAGCAGAACTACCTCGTGGAAGCTTGAAAGAGTTTGCAGACGTGATCAGGAAACAAGCACAAAACAACCAATAGAGAGACCCTATGACCCCTCAGCCACAGAAACGAATCTGTCTTAAGTGTCGTAAGAAATTCAAGTCCGAGAGTATTGGGAATCGGTTATGTGCCGAGTGTACGTTAGTCAACTCCCGTTGTAGAGTCGGTGGGAAACGAGCTAAGTCAACTCCAATTAGAAGAGGAGGATTGAACAGTAATGAGTAGATTATTATGGGGTACAGACACCGAAACCACTGGAGCCGACTTCAGACATGGTTGCAAACCTTTCTTCGTCAGTAGTTGCTGCGAAGACGGGAGGATCCTTTACTGGGAATGGGACGTGAACCCTTTGACTCGGGTGCCTACCGTCCCCAAGAAAGACATAAGAGAAGTTCAGAAGCACTTAACCAGTCAAGACCATGTATGGCACAACAGCAAGTTTGACATTCGAGCCCTTCAGCAACTTGGGATTGATGGATACGACTGGTCTAAGGCCCACGACACTCACCTCGCTAGTCACGTCCTAGCTTCTGGTGAAAGTCACAAGCTCAAAGACCTTGCTGATAACTACCTTGGCATCACAGACGACGACCAGTACGAACTCCAAGAAGCTGTGAACCTTGCTCGGAGACACGGGAAGAAACTTGGTTGGAGAACTGCCAGTCCTTACGACCCTCACTTCCCAGCCACGAAGTCTCCTAAGAATGTGGGCTGGTGGGTCATGGATATGTGGCTCCCCCGAGCAGTCGCGAAACACTATGGCTACGAACCTGAACATCCTTTCTGGCATGTCCTAGCCAAGTATGCAATCACTGACGCCGAACGAACGATTGGCCTGTGGCAAGTACTCAGAGAAGGATTAGAAGACGAAGGGTTAGAAGAACAGTACGACACTCGACGGAAACTTCTACCTGTCACCTTTGAGATGGAAGATCGAGGCATCGATATTCATCTGCCTAACCTTAAATCCCTTCAAGCTGAGTTTACTGAAGAGGCTGCTCACTCAGAGCTGATGTGTAACAAACTATCCGGAGGGGTGGTCACGTCTACCAATAGTACTCAACAACTTCAGAAGACACTATTCGGAACCTTCAAGTTTGATCCCTCTGAAGACACAACCCTTTCTAAGAAGTTATACTTAACCAAAGGAGGGGATTTTAGTACGAACAAAGATGTACTGACTGCTCTGGTGGATACCTGCCAGCCCACAGAGAAACGGTATAGGTTCATCAAGCATCTACAGAAGCAGAGGAAATACACCAAGGCCCTAGAATACATGGCAGGCTATGAACGCTCTGGCCTGAAGGTGAGAGGGCCTGGAGGCAACTACCTGAAGCACTGGCGTCACCTATACCCGAACTTCAACATCGCTGGCACTAAAACCACCCGATTCGCCAGCTACGAGCCTAATGCTCAAAATATAAGCAAGCAAGAACTAATCAACCTTCGTCGGTTGTTTGGTCCTTTACCTGGACGGGAGTGGTGGGGTATCGATTACCAGAATATAGAGATGCGAATCTTTGCTTACTGCTCCGGGGATAAGAACTTGATCGAAGCCTTCGAGCTAGGTGGGTCAGTGCATCTTATCTTCGCGGAGGTACTATTCCCCAAAGAATTCAAAGCCTGTTTGAAGTCTGGTGAATCCTTTGCCGATAAGTATAAGAGCACCCTATATCAGTGGACAAAGAATGGGAACTTCTCCCTTCTCTATGGTGCTGGTAAAGCTAAGGCTGACTCCACCTATCACGTTGATGGAGCCTACGACACCATCCGTAAGAAGCTCCCATTGATCGATCGGTTTATGAAGGCCAAGCAAGACGAAGCAATCAACAACGGATACATCACCACCCTCGGAGGTTACAGGCTCCAGGTGAACACAGGGGAGCCTCACAAGGCTGTGAACTACTTTGTCCAGGGTTCAGCTGGATGGTGTATGATCAAGGCGATGCTACGAGTCTATGAGTACCTGAAAGACCTACCTGATTACCATGCTGTGATGACCATCCACGATGAACTAGATTTTGATTTTCCTAAGTCTAATAGAAACCTAGAAATCATCCAGGATATTGCTGACCTTATGGAACTAAGTGGAGACGATATTGGGATGCCTACTCCAGTAGATGTAGAGCGTCATTCAATCAACTGGTCTAAGAAAGAAAGCCTGGAAAGTCTCCTGGCTGTGTAGTATAATGGAATTAACACCTTCACCCAACCCTATTCAACCCCTTTGGTACCACATGGGAACTCAGCATCCATTCCATCCAGAACCTTTGACTCGCTTCTTCTACTGGATGAAGGAGCGTCATAGTATATACGTCAAACGAGAAGTAGAAAAGAAACCGGCTCCTTGGACGAAAGATGAAGTTCTACAAACCCAGTTCTTCACTAACCCCTATCGGGAAAATGATAAGACGACTGTGTGGTTCCGGGAGAACATCCGGCATGAACTACGTCATCAAAAATCAGTTCTGTTTGCGACTCTATTGTTTAGATGGTTCAACTCCATCCCGACAGGGGAATTCCTGATTAGTGATGCTCTGACAGGGACTAACAAGTTCAACCCAAACCCACTCCGATTCTTCAATCCTAACGTATTCAAGGCTTCTACTAAGGTGTTGAAGCGAGTATTGACTGACCGACAGGATGCTGGTAACACCCTATTCGGCGGAGCGTATATAATCAAGCTGGCCAATGGAGTGAAGAAGCACCACTCGGTCATAGACACCCTCCACAACTTAATCAAGGACGGTACGATTGAACACCTTGAGAACGTTCTGTGGGGCTGTGACACCCTAGAGTATTCCCACAGGTATCTTCAAACTAATATTCCTTTCTTAGGTCCTTTCATGGCCTACGAAATCATCTGCGACTTGAGGTATACTGACTACTTGGATGGATCTTGGGATACTTGCAAGTGGGCTAACCCAGGACCAGGAGCTTTCCGTGGTCTGCGTAGACTACTTGGACTCCCTGTGGAAAATCGGATGGACAAGTCAGTTCCAGGAGGTCGGAAAGTTGCGATTGAATTAATGCGAACCCTTCTCCTTCTATCCCATAAAAAGGTTGGAGAAAAAAGTCGGGGGAAATTAAAATTGAAGAACTTAGAGATGCGAGAAATAGAACATTCGCTCTGTGAGTTTGACAAGTACGAAAGAGCCAGAACTGGAATCGGTGGTAGAATGAAACGTAAATTTATCAAAGGAGAATGACATGGAGACCCCTAACTTGACTGTCACAGAAATCAAAGAACAGCTAACCGAGATCGATGAATCAGATACGATCACGGTCAATAGCTGGGAAGCTGATTTCTTAAACTCGATCCTTCACATGTACAAAGGTAGACAAACGATGTCTCCTAGCCAGCGAGAGTCCTGCATAAGAATCATAAGAAAGTACCCGAACCCATGATTATAGATATTCGCGGAACTCATGGTAGTGGTAAATCCCACATCATGCGAAACCTAGTCACCGAATACAAGAACGTCCCCCTCCAGGGAGAGACTTATGCCGGGAACAAACACCACAAACGATTAGATCATCTAGGTTACTACTTTCCGAAGTGGGATGCTGTGTTGATTGGTAAATACGAATCCGTCTGTGGTGGGTGTGATGGGGTTAAGACTGCCGATGAAGTGTGTCGTCGTGTTCGACTGTTCGCTTCTAAGTACCGTCACGTCCTATTGGAAGGGATCCTAGTGTCCCACACCTTCGGACGATACTCAGACCTAGCCACTGAAGTAGAAGCCAACTGGCAGCCGACGTATAATTTCTGTTTCTTAGACACTCCCCTTAATACTTGCATCAGCCGAGTCCGTAAACGACGGATCACAAAGCAGAGGGAAGACTACAACAAGAAGATCACTAAACTGGCCGACGGGAAATTAATAGAACCCTTTGACCCCAAACCCTTAGACCCTAAGAATGTGAAGAAAGACCATGCTCGCATCTGGGGACGTCTAAGATTACAAGCAATTGAAGCTGACCACACTGTAACCGTGATTCCCTATCGGAATAGTTTATCCCCCATCCTCAAACTCTTAGGTAAGAAACAATGACCACTGACTCGTCATTCAAAGGTGGGAAATCCATCTGTACCCTTCGGACCAGCATTGCTCACCATACTGTAACTCACAAGGCTGTGAAGCATCGAGCCCACGACCTCCACACATCTACTAATGACTACATCCTATTCCTCATTGAGAAAGATTTAAAAGATGCCCAAACCGATCAAGAAGGGGACGAAGAAGAAAATAGTGCCATACTCCGCTCTTCGGGGAGCCGTCAAGGAAGTGAATCCCCTTGTCTCAAAATCGCTGAAACTCCCTGATGGATATCAGTCGTTCAACAAAGTGTGGTTCGGTGTCCACACCCAGAACAGACACGGAGTCCAGCTAGACCCAGTTAAGAACCAATTAGCTAAGGCTCTTAAGAAAGACAAGGACGCGACTCTGTACATGTACACTCAACATCAGTTGGTCTTAGATGGGGTAGTTAAGCAAACCCGTTCTTCGCCTAACTGGGAAGGGGGGATGGTCACCTATGCTACATGCAAACACAACATGAGGACTTGGGGAGAGCCTGAAGACTGGGAAGGTAGATGGATTGCTGGCCTCAACCCAGCCGATATAGATAACTCGCTCCTCTTTGTGGGTAAGGTCCATCGCGTATTCCCTAACAACTTTGAACTCGGTGGCTTCCTCCGTAGAAATTACCCGACCATCGCAGCCATTAAAGCAGCTAACCACAATCCACGAGGTGACATCTACCAACCAAAGAAAGATCTCGGAGCCAAGTATGGTCGCTTCGATCATCGTAGCTTCCTCCCCCCAAAGAATCACACCCGGAGCGTAGATAAGTATAGTACATCTCCAGGGAGTGTAGATAACTGCCCTAAGTGGTGGAGAGATCATGAGTATGTTACTCCTGGAGGGAAGCGTCCTCCTTGTTTTATTCTCAAACCCTGTTTCCTCTACCCACATCCTTCACTCGTAATGGCCAGCTTGAAACCTGGAAGGGCTGTGCTAAAATTAACAGTAGACAAGTTCCTTAAAGATTTAATTTCTTACTAACCCTTGGAGAACCTATGACGACTTCTAAGAATGACGGAATGACCCACACGGAAGAGCATGTACTGGTGATCAACAACGGTCACTTGAGACAGATCTTAGACGCGACAGGTCTCCACCATGCTAGTGAACCTGAGATGCCTGAAGGGTTCGTACCCTGTAAGACCACAGAAGTGATCGTGGACATTTTAGAGGATGCTTACTTTATGCCTCGAGCTGAAGCAGAGCTTGACTTTGAGTGTAAGCAGATTATCCCTTACATTAGTTTCATCCACTCCTTCGCTCTGTTCAACTATTACCGTTCTCCAAAGTCTGGTGAAGATAGACTGGTTGGTAAGCGTAGTGTCGGTGTCGGCGGTCATATCAATCCAATTGATGCGAAAGATCATAAGTACCCAGCCATCCAGAACGCTCTGATCAATGGCATCCACCGAGAGATGGCAGAAGAAGTATCTGGTATCTCTGATGAAGAGATGGAATCACTACGATTCATTGGGTTAATAAATACCGAAACCGTGGAAGTGGGTAAAGTCCATCTAGGATTGTCCTTTATGGTTAAGCTCGCAGCCCCTACCCTCGTCCCAGTTGAAGACGCCTTACACAATCATGGATTCCACAGTCTGGAAGCTCTCCGTGGGTTAGGTAGTCGAGACGAGTTAGAACCTTGGTCATTAATCTTAGCTGAAGCTCTGTGGATGGGTCAGATCCCTAGCATCAATGCTGACCAGAGTTTAGAAACACTCAACCCGTCCTCTTAGAGAGGTTTCCATTCCCTCTCGGTAGGGGTCAGTTCGTGCTACTCGCTTTCTGGCCCCTATTCTTTTACATTTAACCAAGAGAACATTCGATGCATCTACAACATACGAATATCAACCAAGCCTTCAATCAGATTATAGCTGGTCTCCATACTTCTACCATCCCCACCGACACCACTGAATCACGGAATGGAGGAGTCATGCGGATTGAAGATCCCTTGACCCTTACCTATACTCGTCCACGAGAACGAGTGCTGTTTAATGCTGGTCGTGATGCAAACCCCTTCTTCCATCTCTACGAAGCGATGTGGATGCTGGCTGGTCGTAACGATGTGGCATCCGTGGCTCACTACGTCAAGCGGATGGAAACCTTCAGCGACAATGGGATCACCCTTGCTGGTGCTTACGGATACCGATGGCGTGAGTACTTTGGTCACGACCAGCTCAATTCTTTGATTGACATCCTCTCTAACCAGTCTGGAACTCGCCGAGCAGTTCTCCAGATGTGGTCACCTGAAGACCTAGAAAACGTCTTGTACCACCCCACTGTCAAAGACGTCCCCTGTAACCTATCAGCAGTCTTTGAAGTGGTAAGAGATTCTTACGTCAACATGACCGTCTTCAATCGTAGTAACGATCTGATCTGGGGAAGCCTTGGAGCTAACTTTGTTCACTTCAGCTTCCTGCAAGAATACATCGCCTGTTCCATTGGTCGCGGGGTGGGTAACTACCATCAAGTCAGTGCGAACGCTCACACCTACCTACACAACTGGGAACCTCAGAAGTGGTTAAATGTAGATCCGACAGACCATTACGAATCTACCCAATTCGGATCACCAGCCCCCACTCGATATCTATTCAAAAGTCCTAGAGATCGTGCTGTGTTTGACCAAGAAGTGGTTGACTTATGTAATACACACGATGGAGTAGAAGAACCGTACGAAGCAACGACAGGCCACTATCAGAACACGTTTTTACGAACGATCGTTCATCCAATGATGGTGGCACACTACCACCACAAGAAACGAGACTACCAGAAAGCCTTCAACGCTATGACTTACGTTCAAAGCTGGGATTGGAAGAAGGCTGGGGACGCTTGGCTGGCTCGTAGGGAAGTTAAATATGAAAGCACCGACCCACACTATGACGAAGGCCAAGGCGTCTAACCCAGACCTCACTCTTCCCCAATAAAACTCACCAACCTCCTCCCACTTGGTTAGAAATAAACTTATGTACTATGCGATCTATTGCCCTCCTCGAACTGGTTCAACTTGGCTGGCAGACATGCTCAGGAACTGTCTACTTGGCTGTCCGGAAGAGTTTACGAACCCGAACCGAAAGAATCACTTCAAGCTCTTTGAGGACTGGGAAAAATCAGTGGGGCCTGACAAAGCTCAGAAGATGTTCAAAGACTGGCTCCACACCCACAAATCAGCCAGAGGGATCTTAGGGATTAAAGCTCTGACCAACTACATCCCAGCGACTGAACGAATGATTGGTGCTCCTGATAAGATTATCTTCTTAGTTAGGAGAGACAAACACCGACAAGCGATTAGCCTCCTCCGAGCTAGGACGACCGGGAAGTGGGGAGTGGCTACTTCAGTTATCGCCGGCGATTATGTCCGACACCAGAACCACCACGATGAACAGAATCAGTTGAACGAAGTCTTCCGTAACATCCTCAACCAAGAACAAAGATGCCTTGAACATATCCTGGTCCATCGTAATAATGGAGTCCCCATCTACATCTTATCGTATGAAGATCTCCAAGCTGATACAGTCGGTCAAATCAATAGCATCTCCCAGTTCTTAGGAGTAGACGAAGTTCATAATATGGTTCAGACGACTCGAACTGTCCAACGAGACGAACTGACTGAACAGATGCTAGAGGACTGGACAGACAAACCTGAGGCCACTCTACCCTCTACTATAAAACAATTTTAATCAAATGTATCATCAGTTTATTAGAAACCAAGAACTCGCATTAGAAAGATTAAAAAAGAACCATTATGAGTACCCCTAAACCCGTCCACCACTTCTCTGACGATGTGAAGATGCTGACTGAAGAAGAACTCAAAGAACAGACAGGTCACGTTCACTTCCTAAACCACATCGCCATCGCTGACGTCAAGTACATTAAAGAGCAAGAGAAGACCTATCAAGGTTCTTGGAAGAAGCGAGGAGGGGCTGGAGCCTTTATGAACCTCGGCCGTAAATGGGATCGCTTGGAACAATTCATGGCTCAGGGATACGACGGAGTGGATAAATATGATGTCTTCGCAGCTATTCAATCTGATTCTGACGATTTCCCTCTAGATTTAGTGGACACCCCTTCTTCTCACGATGGGACCGTGTTAGACCAAGTCCGAGATCTCCGTCAATACTTGATGTTAGTAGAATCAGAGGTGATGCGAACCCAAGCTCTGGGAAAGTTACAGAACCCGTCTGGCCCGAATATTGCCAAGTAGATTTCGGACCTCTAATTCCAGCTGAAGATTGGGACGAGATGATCAAAGAAGTTGCTGACACATGTCCTCTTTTATATACTGGAAGTAATATGTCTCGTGACGATTACATTGACTCAACTAAACATGCTATCGCAGGATTCAGTCAGATGAACAAACCTCAAAACGACATCATAAAGGATGCTAACGATGTTGATGCTCAAATGGAACGGATTGAAAAACAACGGAAGCAGCCACGAATCCTAGTTATCCCACCTCTTGAAGAAAAAGATGAAGATGATTGGCCTGACTCAGAGCCACACCGAGAAGTGATTGGGATGGATGTTGAACTGGACGGGAATGTGAGTGCTGTGAAAGTGGTTGGGTTTCTTTATGGCGACACCCTCGCTTCCATAACCTACTACACTAACCTCCGCGATAATAAGATGGGCGGTAAGTATGGAGGGTCCTCTGACGACTACTCTGACGACTACTCAGATGATTCTTACTGAGATGATTATACAGATGAAACCGTTCGTCCTAGTTCTCACCTAAATCAAGAACCCTTTGAATACCCTCCTCTGCCTTGGAGAGGTCACTTACTATTCGCAACTATACTCCTCCTCGCGATTGTCGTTGGGTTCAGTGGTATAATAACAGTATTGAGTTTCTTCTACCTAGACTAACCCAGACCCTAATAGAAACCACACAAGGAATACTAATGGCTCCCAAACGGAAGAACAAATCCTCTGACGCTCCTGCTAACCTCCGTCCCTACTTATTCCATGGAGTAGACATACCGATAACCAATATTCAATCAACTGGAGATTGCCCCTTCTGTGATAAGCCTGGACACTTCGGCGTCAAGGTAGAGACAGGTCAATTCCGATGTGTAAAGTGTGATGAGAGTGGGAACATCAGTACATTTTTAAATCGCCTATGGACTTACAGTAAAGAACTGACAGCTGATACAGAGTACCGTGAGCTCAGTGAGTCTCGTGGTGTTCCTGTGTTGGCCTTGAAGACTTGGGGGTTAGTTAAGTCCATCACGTCTGGCGACTGGTTGCTGCCGATGTATAACAAAGAAGGGAAACTGGCCAACCTCAGTCGGTGGGCTAACCTCAAAGGGGAGTGGAAGCTGCTATCTACTCCTGGACAAAAGATGCACCCCTACGGAACCCAGTTGCTCACCGAGAAACATGAAACCGTCTGGGTCACCGAAGGGCCTTGGGATGGGATGGCTCTATGGGCCTCTCTGAACACTGTGGCCCCAATTTCAAAGAGCCAGCATCGCCGATGCACCAGCGAGCACCCTAAGCGTCTAGGTATTCCCCAAGGAGTTATGAGCCCTCCGGGGGCTGGTAACTTCAGTGAAGATTGGCTGCTTTACTTACAACATAAGAAGCAAGTCAATATCGTGTTTGATAACGACTACCCGAAGAAGCGTCCGAATGGAGTAGTGTTACAACCTGGAGCCGATGGCCAGCTGCGAATCATTAAGTTAATGAGTGACAGTGGTGTTCGACCTAAGTCTATCAGGAGTATGAAGTGGGGAGTGGGTGGTTACGATAAGAAGCTGTCTGACGGTTACGATATTCGTGATTTACTGACAGACCATAAAGCCGTCAAGACAATTAAGTTCTTAGAGAGTAAGCTGGCCAACCGAAAGTTCTCCAAGGCTACTAAGAGCAGTGATAAAGAAGAAGACCAACCAACTGTAGAACCAATCCATCGGGAGAACTTCAAGGCCCTTTGTAAAGACTGGGATGAGATCCTCCACTTCACTCAACCCTTGAAGGACACCCTAGGGATCATGCTGGCTGCTATGATTAGCACCGAACTCCAAGGGGAACAGATCTGGCTAAGAATCATCGGTCCTCCTGGTGCTGGAAAATCAACCCTTGTAGAAGCTGTCAGTGTGGCTAGAGAATACGTCTACTGTAAAAGTATCTTCACTGGGTTCCATAGTGGCTTTACTGGTGGAGACCCTGGATCTGGAAGTAAGGATGGTGAGAAAGGTAGGAAACCCAAAGACAGCAGTCTGATCCCTAGACTCAATGGTAAGACGTTCATTATTAAAGATGCCGACACCTTGCTTACGATGCCAAACCGAGATCGGTGCTTGGCTGAGATGCGAGATATCTACGATGGTACGAGCCGAGCAGAGTACCGTAATAATAAAAACGTAGATTATGAAGATCTACGAATCACGATGATCATCTGTGGTACTGACGAGCTAAGAGAGCTAAATCGGTCCAGCCTAGGAGAACGGTTCTTGGATGTAGAAATACTAGGTGAGGGCGACCGCGATCCTTATTTAGACCGAGCACTGTCTAACACGTATCAGCAGGTCTTACAGAGTATGAAGCCTGTGGGTCATGTAGAAGATAAGGAGGTAGGTGAAGACAAGATGATGAAGTTGAAACAAGTCACCTACGGACTGTTGAAGCACCTTAAGACCACACTGAGAACCAGACCCCAACCAACCATGAGCGAGAAGGTTGGTAAGCAGTTGAAGGCCCTCGGTCAGTTCATGGCATATATGCGAGCCAAGAAGGGGGACGACAAAGACTACCGACCCCGAGTAGAACTGGCGACTCGCTTGGTTGCTCAGATGGTTAAGCTGGCCATCTGCCTCGCCATCGTGTTTGATAAGAAGTCTATTGACCAAGAGGTTGTAAGACTTATTCGTAAGACAGTGCTAGATACTTCCGAAGGTTTCCAACTGGATATTCTTAGGGCCTTAGCTGCTTTAAAGAGTACGGGCATGTCTAACACCCAGATAGAAATAGATCTTAATATACCAAAGAGCACAGCTGCTCGTATGATTGCAAATATGAAAGAGTTTCATATCATTGAGAAATACTCAATACCTAATAACAGTGGACAGCGAGGACGTCATGTGAACATGTGGCGACTCTCTGATACTTTTCGTAAAGTTTGGAACGTAGCAATAGGAAAACTCTAATGGATCAATTTATAGTTGAAGTCGTTTGGAACCGTGAATCAGATTTTGTAAGGTGGAAGACATACCCGACCCTTGATCACGCGATTAAGGCTGCTCAAGACCTGGAGAACAGTGGGGATGGAGCCAGAGTAAAGAAGACTCGAGTCGTCAATGAGGACGGCTATGTTGTGTGGGTCTATGGAAAACTAGTAACCAAGTAGGAAGACTGTAATGGACTTAACACCACTCGCCATCCTAGTGACTGTGCTACTTTGGGCAGTCCTTGAAGCCTTTGTATTCCGGGAGAAGTGATGAAAGACACTGTAAGAATTAAATGGAACCTCCACTTTAAAACAGATCAACGAAGTGGGGTAGCTCGAAAACAAGGGACTAGTCAACCCTGGATGATCAAGATCAAGTTCCATCCAGTCGTGTACTGGTATGGAGACGTAAGATCGGTGATGGGATGGATCTCTGAACGACTTAAAGAAGATGGAGATATTGTTTTCAAGGATTTAGATATTGCAGACACCCTTCGTACTCCCTCTAAGGAATAGACAATATACTCAGGACTCGGAACATATATGTAAAAACATCGGGACTCCATGATGCCTGCCATTCGGGCTCGGTTGCTGTGGACCCTGAATCAACTTAAACTCATAGACCATGTATTAAAGAACGGGAGAGTAGATATGGACGTACCTGACCAAGACCACCCGACTGTGATCTCATCCGGCCAATTGAGGAGGCTGCTCCTAGGTCATCATATTCGGGTCACTTGTTACTGTCCTAAGGCCGTGGAGCTGCTGTGCATGGAGGTAATCCTCTGTCCCCAAGGAGTGAAGCTGGTAGCACCATTCATTGAAGATAATCTTCAGCTATTTAAGAAAGATCATAATGAACCCAAGCACTATTTATAGAGTCTGTACCCAGTATTATTCGGACTCCACCTACACAGAAAAGTCGAAAACACTTCCGAGTCAGGTGATCTCTAACGTAAGATGAGAATTTCCTAGACGGTGTGGTATACTACACTTGAAAGAAGAAGCCACCCCATTAATAAACACCAGAAACATCGTAAAGGGTTATAGATGCCAACCATATCGCGGAAGACAGGAGAGTCAATTCTAGTTGGAAATAACATTGAGATCATCGTGGTCAAAACACAATCCAACCGGGTGACTCTCAAAGTTACAGCACCGACTGAAATACCTATTACTCGCTCCGACCCTAACGACCAACCTGATTCCATAACCATGGAATACGAACACGACTCGTATGATGGTGGTAATCGGGGCGGATAATAATCCCTTCCCAGTTCAGTCCCTCCTCAGTAAGCAGCCAACACGCCATCCACACGAAGAGAAAAAGCAACTACCACCCTTCTCTCCTTGGCTTCGTGTTGGCTGCTCTTTTCTACTTGCTTCTATGTAAAGAAGTCTTTCTCGCTGGCTTCGCAGCCCAAGTCGCTAATCTGAATTATCTCAGAGATGTTGAGCAGAGTGCTCTTAGAAATCGTGACTTTGGGTGGCGACTTTTATGTACCCCCTAACCCGGTAAAATTGGGGTCAAACCACCCATCCCTCCCAAACCTCCTATCCTACCCATCCCTCCCAGCTTGACAGGCCTGACTATCTTACCTATCCCTCCTAGCTTGACAGGCTTGACCATCCTGTGTAGCTTACCCAACCTACCAACCTTGCCCATCCCTCCAGGCTTGACAATCTTACCTAACTTACCAAGTCCTCCAGGCTTTCCCAGCTTTGCCTCCATGCCTAATCTGTGGTAGCTTGACCATCCGTTGCAACTTACCAAGGTTATCAACACAGCCAAACCAAACCAAGCTACCTAGCCAACCCAAGCAGCCAAACCAAACCAAGCAGGCCAGCCAAGCAGCCAAACCAAACCAAGCAGGCCAGCCAAGCAGGCCAGCCAAGCAGTATATATAGTATAACGGTTTGGGGGCCGTACTGGCCTATAATTTTCGCCCTGGTTGCAAGCTGGCCGACCACCCAACCACCCCCAAAAATCAAATATAGGCCCTTGCCAGCTCCTACAAAGTCCACTGATTTACAACTATTTTCCAACTATTTTCTAAATCCAT
>TARA_R110000803_G_scaffold189495_2_pt1 | contig 14116 bp, 13 predicted proteins | sample TARA_R110000803 | Tara Oceans TARA_R110000803 (sample SAMEA4397772) | marine metagenome | biome: Polar Biome; feature: [SRF] surface water layer (ENVO:00010504); material: water (ENVO:00002006), including particulate matter (ENVO:01000060) such as... | depth 5 m | reverse complement strand
ATCTTCAGGAACTGTTAGGGTACAACTCGACTTTGCGCTAACGGGACCTTTTAATGCGATTCCAATAAGTTGTAATAGTTTTCTTAGGTTCTCGGGAGATTGAACGGATGCGATAAAATTCTCATTTGCAAGCATATCCGCTTTAAACGAGAGAACACTTGCTAAATACGCAAACATCTCAACTAACATAACTCCTAGGTCTGAATCTACGAAATTATTATAATCATTAGGGTACACAGCTCTTAGATAAGTTATTAAAGATTCTCGGTACTCTGCAAAATCATTAATAGAGTAATCAACCTTTGAAGATTTAGCTTTTAGACTTATGTCTCCAATATTTATAAAATCAGAGTCTATGGTGCCGTCGTATGCGGACGTGTTAAAAATTCCTGTGATACCTGCCATTATACTACAATCTCCAAAATTTGTATGCCTGTTACGTCGCCTGAGATTTTAAATTTCAAAGAGACGTATACTTGGTTTCTACCCATTGTTTTTAAGCTCTCATCAAAAGATATTTCTAAGGACTGAATATCGACTACGGGTAGATGAATCCGGATGGCTTGTATAATCTCCGTCGATAGTTGGGATTTTAATTGGGTATCATAAATCTCAAATACAGCTTTACGAAGATTTGTGCCGAATTCAGGGTTCATAACCCTTTCACCTTTACTTGTAAGTAGTAGCTGTTTAAGGCTAGACATTACAGTTGTAACACCTTCAGTCTTAGTGAAAAATCCTCCCATACCCTCAACTACAGGGAAGGCTATACCATATAAGGGGTTAGTCTTAGAGGTTGTTAGGAAATTAATGTCTTCTGATAGCATATTATAATTTTATATTTTTAAAGAATCCTTTTTGAGAGTTAAAATTATGTCTAACCTCCTCTATAGATAGGGCTCGAGAATATAACTTGAAACTTCCCAGAAATCCTCCAAGTCCACTAGAAGGCTTAGTAGAGGTTATTCCTCCTAAGGAGGGGGAATGTTGGGAGTTATTAGGGGGAGATCCGTAGTGTTGGTTTGTATTATATCCTAGGAATCCAGGATCGTAAGTACTTATAGAGCCATATTTTGCGATACCGTCTGTGAAACCTCCTCCAAGTATCCAAGGAGTAAACCCTTGTCCTAAATTACCCACAACGGGTCCCGTTAAGGTAGTATTTTCCCAACTAGAAGTACCTAAGTAATTCGGATTTGGAGCGTGGGTAACTGAAGGGATTAGTAAAGCTTTAACATTATCTGTTCCAAAAGCTACGTCAAGGGCATCCGTACTTAATACTTCCCCGTCAAATAAGGTAGAAACTCTATTGCCTGAGAAATCAAAAACAACAGCGACGTGCATAAATTCGTTTGCAGTATTACCAATCTTTACAGAATTATTTAATACACTTGCGGGCGTTATAAGACCTAAATCTCTAATAGCTGAAGCATCAACATATCCTCCCACATGTGGAAAATGCTCGGCTATACACACACTGTGTCCAGTGGTACCGTCAAGGCGGTTCTGGGATACAGTTGGAAATACACCGAACTCTAACCCACTGGTTGTTGCTATTGCACCTCCCCTATCTCTAAACCCCATAACCATCCCATGTACTTTAGTAGTGTCTGGATTTCCGTTAGGAAAGGTTCTACTAGCGTTTTGTGCGGCGGTCAAGCTGCCGTTGTATGTTTTGGCGCCTGAGTTCTCACACGCAGCAACTAATCTGTATCTGTGTTCATTCGTAAAGGTTAAATCAGGAACATGGACCCAGAAATCGAAAGAAACCCCTCCCCCCATTTTCGTGTCAGGATTGTAGTCCCGGTTTTCAGGGTAGAACAGATCATTTAATCCCCTAGTATATAACCCTATATCCCCTCCACTAGGAGTATAGTTAGAAGGTAGTCTAACGTAAGACCCTCCAGGTCCTGTACCGGTTAATTTAGGGATTGAAAGTCCAGAAGTATAAACGTCGGCTACAGAGGTTCCTACTAATTGCCCATTATAAACATCCTTTGTGTCAGTATTAAAGTTGTCGATATTAAATACTTGTGAGGAGGGGTCTACTACTGAAGGGGTTAAGAAATTATAACCTAGGAGCATACCATCTAAAATTATAGAGGTTGTTAGGGATTGTACGAATCCCCCAGTACTGGATACATTAGTATCCCCCTGGATATGTGGGAATGAATCTCTAGGAGTTGGAGGTATGCTAAATTTATCGATATTCGTTAACGACTGCGCGGGACCTCTTGTAAACTTAACGTGTACAGGAGCTATAACATCTTCTAAGTCTTCCGAGAAAATTAATAGTTTTTCTTGCTTTTTAAGGTTAATATTTAACCCTGATCCTTTTAGAAATGTAAAATCGTTTAAAGGTATCCTCTCAATCTTAACCCATTCAGGTTCCTTAGTACTTCCTATGTTTTCTATAAGTACTCCATCCCCTAATCCTAGATTTTTAGGGTTGTTGTTCGAATTACCTGCACTTTCTGAAAAGCTGTATTTGTAGGTTCCAAATATTGAAACTAGTTGTAGTAGTTTCTTACGACGTTTGATTTTATTATCGTACATATCCGCCAGAGCTCCTAGGTTGCTGTAGTAGTTAACAACTATAGCCCCACTAGCGGAGTACCCCTGTTCCTCTAAATCATCTATATGCTTAAACAATAAATCGATATGTTGAGCTTTATTTTTATAAAATGACTCTAGAACGTCATCGGAGTCATAGTAAGGCTTCGATGCAGTAGACGAGGGATCGTATTTGTATGAAAATATAGTGTCAACAAGATCATCTAAATGTTCTTGTGTATAGGCTATACCCTTTCCCCCTAAGTTAGGAGCTTGGGATAAGTTCCATGTGGAGCTTGCAGCTACGATTCCAGATACAGTAGGGACTCCTCCGTTAATAGAATCATAATATAAGCCATCCTCAGACATAATAAACTGACCTTTTACAGAAATAGGAGGTCCGTAAGTAAGATCAAAAAGTGTAGTTTTTTCATCAACTAGAAGTTGAGTCTCTACGGATAGCTTGTCAAAAACGGCTTTATTTTCCCTAAACGGCAAAATTACTTTATCCTCTACAAACTCCTTAAAATCATCTAGAGACTTTTGAATATGGGGGTTATCCCCTACCAAAGGTGTAAGTACATCCAAATTCAAAATAGGTTCAGCTAATTCACCACTCGCTCGTTTTTCTAAAACGGATTGAATGTTATCCAAATTCTTTTGAACTTTTATAGCTTGTACCCGTATATTCGCCATCCCCTGCTCGAGAAGTGCAGCTTCGGTTAAATCAAGATCACTAAAAGCCACTTGTTAAATCCTCGTAATAATCTCCTATTTTAGTAGTAAAATCCTGGGCATCTTCAGGAGTGGATCCAGCTTCTTCTGTATTAGTTAACATATCTGAACCTGTATCCTTAATATCTCCCATAATAGACACGGTACTTTTAACAGGGCCTATGGACTCAGATATGGATGTCCCTATACTAGCTAAAGATGAAATATTATCAACTAGGGTTCTGCCTCCTCCGCTTCCTAATGTAGAGATTTCCGCTGAAATTTTATCATATCTGGTTTTCAAAGTAGTAGCTTCACTATGCAGCTCAGATAATGACGCAGACATGGAGTTTGCTAGTGACATTAAAGTGGTAGAAGGAGCTGCAGCTAGTTCCTCTTCTGATAAATCAGGAACACTTGTAGAGGACTCATTTAAAGGTGGAAGTTCAAAATTCATAATATTAGTATATTCTATCTGTTATTTGTTGGGTTACTGTGTCTAGGTTTACATTAATATGTTTATAGGTAGCATCTTCGAAGTGTTCAACTACAGTTACCACTGGGGAAAATGCGGAGGCTGATCCAACCGAAGATGGTTTTAAGTATATAATATCTTTAGGCTTTAAGTATATAGGACTGGCTATAACACTTAAAGAGGACCCTTTAGGGACTAACCCTCCTATAATTAAAGGGTGTAGAGCGTCCCCACCGTAACTGTAATAATGTTCAAAGATGGATCCATCTCCATAGTATTTCGTATCTTCTAAGGTTCTAAGTGAGTAATCTACCCAGTAAACATCCATATTATAAGACGTAGACGTAGCATTAGCTATCTGTATATTTTCTACTACAGCATATATCGCATAAGGGTTCACCGCATAAATGGCGGCTTTTACATTATATGCGCTTGGGTCGTGCGAGATAGAGAGAGGTTTAGTTATCATCTTTACATATTATCTAGTTACATAGTAAATACTAGTGTAGAACCTTGAGCAACCATAGAGCCCACACATGGGAAATCATATATTTGAGGGGGGTAGTGGGTATTAGTTATTTGGTCACCCATCTTACATAAGGGGACTCCGTTCACAAATACAAGACTTGACCCTGTAACGGTTTCTCTAAAAGTGTGGATTCCCGCAGGAGTTGGTAATGTAAGCGCAGGGTCAAAATGTTGTGTAGTGAACCCTGCGCCGATTACTTGAGCGGGGGAAAGTACATGACTATTATTAAGAACATATAATAATGTTTGAGGTGTAAACCAACATGGTGAGGGCAATAATGGACCGTCTCCGGTACAATAATCTCCAACTGATCCAACTGCGTATAATGACATAATTAAGGTGTGTAAGGGTCTGGAAATCCAGCCCAAGGTTCTCCAAATACAGGGTATACTGATACTGCTACTTTTCCAAAGTATTTCCTTTGGATCTCATCTTTAACTCTAAAGGTCATTACAGATCTACTAAGATTAGTATCTTTTTTAAAATCAACTATCTGACCTATCACTTCTTCTGGGTTATGGGTAGTTGTAGGTATATACGCCTCTAGACGTGATGTTATAGTCATACCTCTACGATTAGGCGCAAAATTTCCATAAAATTTTAATTTCACCCCATAGTAAGTCATGGGGGTGGGGTCATTCCATGCTGTATCCGCGATATATGTAAAAAACTCTGGATCGACACTCATACCTAATGGAATATCGTCTTCATCAATTATCACTACGCTACTTAAATTAAACTGTTGTTCTTGGGTGTTGCCTTGGGGGCCTCTAGCCCACTCATAACCTCTAAACTCAATATTAAAAGGTACGATAGGGGTCCCCTCGGGGAGAGATTCTCTATAAATATCAACAGCTGCTACACTGGAAGTTGCATATCCAAACAGGGGTACCAGTCCAGTCTCTCCCTGGGGGATATATGGAGGAATATAAACGTTGTTAGTATAGGTTGAGTTAGTATCTATTGCTACGCGACGATTTCCCATTATGCTTGATCCATGTTAATTCTAGAAGCTTTTAAGGTCATAATTGCTCCAGCGGTTATGTCTACATTCACACCCCCCTCTAAAGTTAAATTCTTATCGGCAATAACTGTTGCATCATTAGATGCATTAACTGTTACGTCTGTAGCATTGACAGTTACATCATCCACAGCATTTACAGTTACACTGCTTGAAGCATCCACAATTACATTATTACACTGTAAACTTATCTCCTTTTGAGCTTTTACTGTAACATCACCGTAAGAACTTTGAATATGTATATTTCCCGACCCTCTATTGGTAACCGAAATATTAGATTTACTCTCTTTACCTGCGGTAATATCAATTTCACCCTTATGGGTAAGAGCGTGAATGTTACCTATACACTCCATAAGGATTGAATTGGGACCTGGCTTGTTCTCCGGAGTAGAATTTATAATTATCTTATTACCGTGTTCATCTGCGATTACAATCCTATCATGATCCTTTCCAGTACCTGCATCTAGTTTAATCTGCTTATTTGAGTTGGTTCTTAACTGGGCGTAATCTTCTTGAGTTACGGAGTTATTCGACCTAATAGTTTTATCAGCCAATACTAATTTATGACCTACAGTATTTTTAATTACAGTTCTGTTAGGTATATTAGTAGTGTGGTACATATCTTCAGCATCAGGTATAGAAGATGTTAGTCTATTCTCAGGAGGATCCGAAGATTTATCTTCAATTACATGAGGCTCAGGAACCACTCCTATCCAAAACCACTCATACACGTCTTCAGCTGGAATTTTAGTACCGCCCATTGAAGGATGTTTTAACCCTACGCCTTCGCTTACACATACTTGAGTTACTAATACTCGTTGTCCAGGTGTAACATTCCCAAAAATTCCGGAGTTATTTCCACCGAAAGACATTATACATTTAGCGGTAATTGTTTTAGAAAAAGTAGAGTTATTTAAAATTCTTACTTTGAGCCTTCCAAAATGAGCGGAATCTCTATTACCATTATCTTCTACTTGTGCAATATATATTTTATTATAATCCATGATATTTTATAAGTTTAAATTCAGTAGTATACCCACCCTTTACATCAATTTGATGAGACATAGCTAAAGGTCCATATACTCCACTAAGCCAGTGAGTATTATGATTGTAGTCATCCGCTACAAATGTATTATGTATATCCTCTACATTAAAATCAATTAATCTAGGTGCAGATATTTCCCTAAAGGTATCCATTTCGGGTATCCCTAAAGCCTTTACTTTTATCTCAAACATTGACGTTATATTTTTCAAGTAAAAGTCTAAAGATAAGCTAGTCTCATTAGCTAATGTACTTTTTAAAGCGTCATCGAACGGATTTTTAGTCAGTATACTATACACAGCAGGGGGAGGTGAGGGTTCCTCTAACGCGGTATAACCGCTTACTCCCAAGGCATCTGTAATAAGACTTACCCTTTCTCCTATGTCTCCTTTGTCTAGAATCCTTTTTTCATGTTTCTTGGAAAATAACAGGGCTACGTATTGAGGATTAGATACTGCTCTATAGAAGATATTAAGAGCCAGAGCTCCGTCTTCATCTATACCACTAGCCCTATTTTCCATTATGTTATCCATAAGTTCTACAACACCGGCAGACTCTAAACTGTCCCAGAATTGTTGGTGAACCTCGACATGAGCAGGAGTACCGTTTAACATCGTTTGGGCACCTTCTATAAAAATTTTGATCATTTTCGTCTTCTCCTTTGCTTCTGGATCAAAGTAAGGCATCTTGACGCTGGTGCGCCAGTCCCACGCGGTGCTATCTCCAAAATCCTTATTCTCCCAATCAGCCTCTGCAATTTCATTTTTTCGAACACTGATAGGGGGTACGAATTCAGTCCCCCCTCCAAGACCACCTTTGTAAGCGTTTGTTTTTGACTCAGGGGATAACGGTGTCGTCTCTGGTTTATGCTGCATACTCTCCAGCGATTTTTCCAAATACTCAGCTAAAATCCCAAGTATTGGGACCAACGTTGTAGACATTGATCCATAACTTAAATAGTTCTGAAAAGTTTTAAAGGAATTCATTGAAACTTGAGCCGCTAACAAATTAGCTAAGTATCTATTATCCGACGAGAAGTCGAAATACTTAACGTTTGCGTGCTCCCCTCCATAGTCCAGCCGAAGAATTTTCCTAGATTTAGAATCAGACAAGGTGCTGAGAATTGGAGGTAACGTCTTTAGGCTGAGGTCACTTACAGCTGATTTCAACCCCATATAAAATACAGTAGTAGGGATATCGGTAGTATTATCAAAAATCCTTTGGAGCACCTTTTCGAAAGAATCTTCATGCCTAATAGATTCTGACACCATATCTATCTTTAATTCAGGGTAGCCTACTAAATTATTATATTTATCAATTATGCTACGTATTGTAGTTGTTACGGGTACACCTTGAGGGGATTCTATAAAATACTGAAGATTATTATATTCTAAGTCCAGCTTCTCAGCATCTGTAAGATCAGTGAATCTTTTCTCTGTAACTGTAATCCCACTCAATGGTCCGGGGGTTGATAGAACTCCACTTAGACCCTCTTCATACATATCTCTATTTAATTTCTCCAACCTTGTTTGGTGTTCCTGTAAAATATGTCCGAGCTGCTGTTCAGGTTCTCCGTCAGGTACTCTAGTTTTGTTGTTAGCGACTAGCTCTACAAGTCTAGTTTCAGGGGAGAAGGGATCACTGTTAAAAAACTTTAATGATTTCTTATCAACAGGGTACGGGTTCCCCTCGTAATTAAAACCCCTTACAGTAAACACTGCATTGGACTTGTAGGCAGTCTTCTCAGGGGGATCTTTCCTAAATAGTTCTAAATCACTATTAGGTACATCAAATGTAAGATGAACACGCTGCATTAATCCTGGGGGTATACCCCAGGGATGATTCAATACTCGTTCCGCATATGCTCTAGCTTCGAATTCGAGTATGTCTACAATTACAGGATTCCCTGAATCTCGGTCGAATTCCACTGGAAGCTCGAAAGCTACCTTTTCCTGAGATTTAAATACTTTATCATACTGCGTAGAGCTTATCTGGTCTTTAGATATAACATTAGTAGTAGTTCCAAAAACTCCGTTCTCTAATTCCTTCTCCTGAGATATTGAAATATAACCGGTTCCCATATTTTCAAAGTCGTTCTCTACAAGCTCTATACCGAAATATGTAAAAAGTCTCTTAATAGCTTTTATATAAAATCCATAGTAGTCCACTTTTTCGTTCTTTGAGTACGCTATCTTCTGGGAGGTTTTACTGTTACCCCCTAACATTGGAGGTACAGCTCCGTAACCCTTTGCAAGACCTTCTATAATGTTGCTGAAGAACGAAGAGGTACTATCACTAAAACTTAAAAGGTCACCAGTAGAGAGTGGTCTATATTCAGCAGTAGGCATGGAGGCAACTAAATCCCCTATAACATTCTGTATTATCCTAGAAAAAGGTAAAGGCTCTCCTAAATGATTAGCTATCTTTATAGATTTCGTATGCAACGATTGGGTATGCCCCCTGTCCTCCTTTAGATTAACACTCATGCTAATATTTCTAGGAACTGTGCTTACAATATTAGAGGCGTATTCTTTATACATTTCCGAAATATCAACGGCCGTTATTAAAAGAATTTTCTCCTTAGCTTGTGTAAATTTATAAGATATGTTGGAAATTTGAGCTACGTGTACCCCTGACATTGCTTCAGGATACCCCCACTGTATTAGAAGTTTAGGAAAGGTTATAGCTCCCTTATCTCCAGCTATTGTATTTGCACTAGTAAAGCTCTTAATAGAAGTAGGAGTAGTAACATCTCCTTGGAGAAGAGAGTACATCCTAATAATACCCTCTATAAACCTTTCATCATAGTTTATAAGCTCTATAGTATACGTATAGGACCCTCCAGCCTCACTCTTAATTACGTCATACCTAAAGGAATGGAGCTGTTCATCCAATATAGCTGAGTCATCGGGGTTTGATCCCAGTAAAGCTAACTTTACTATTGCAGGTAGTCTCTGTGCCATCTTTATATAATAGGCATTTTAATTGTTTTTCCTGGAATTATCTGTTCAAAAGGGTCGGATATATTATTAACCGCGCAAATTAACCACCAGTACTTAGGAGTACCATAAGCGCTCTGGGATATTAAATCAGGTCTACCTTCCATTCCATTAGGAATTACCATTAACTTAGATCGTAAAGTTTGGTTTTTATGAGCTATGGTAGCCCATTGCCGGGACGTAGTTAAAGATGTAGCTATTATACCTTTATGTTTTATAGTACTAGCCTTGAATACGGAGAATCTAGATTTTGGGTCTTTCATTATAATTAAAACTCCTCAGATGTCTCAGTTGCGACGGAATCAATACCTTTAAATAATTTTTTCATACCCCTAGGCATAGATACATTTCTCCCTAAGTTTATTTGGTCGTAACTCTCTAATGAAAGTTTAATATTTATTACCCGTGGGAGGAGAGATAGTTCTTCATATCCTTTTTTACCGTCAAAATTAATAGTATACCCAGTAGCTATAAAAGGAGCTTCCTGATATGTAGCACCATGAGTTAAATAGATTACAGGAGGTGGTAAGTACTTGTTGCCTGGTCTAGAAGCTGTGGTTGTAACTTTTTGGTCTGGAGACAAATCCCACATATTTGGAGGAGGTATCATAGTAAGAGGATTAGAATGATACGCCATCAGGCCACCATGGCCACTAGTTAGTTCATGGTCTAAATGTACAGACATATTAGAAGACCCTATAACCGAAGACCTTATTAAATTAATAATATATAGGGAATATATAATTGCTTGAGATCTAAATGTAGGATTACTAAGTCCTTTGGTAGTTCCTGCAACCTCAAACAGTACATCTCTTAGGATAGTATGAGTAAGTTCATATCTATCCTTTTCATAATTTGAGAGAGACGATACATCCATTGAGGGGATATAAGGATCAAGACTTTGAGTATGTTTTTCTATATAGTTAAAAACCTCTTCTTTAAAAGTTGTAGTAGATGTAATACGGGTGTATATATTCTTCATATGCTCCGTAGCAAATGACATTAAGTGTGGAAGTGTAATTGAAAAACTTAATGACAGTTTAGTAGGTTTTGCACTTGTCCAAAGTCTATAAGGTTCATTTTGATTAACAATAGTATGAGATGCATATACTGCGGATCTGGATTCTGAAATTTTAGGGTTTTCAAAGAAAGGAAGTTTGAAAGACGTCTCTGTTGCAAAAGGATCATCCTCGGAACCCTTCATCAACCCTCTAACGGCATCAGCTACGTAGGAAAATTCTAAAAATCCTCTATCTTCAATCTTATGATTATACCTGCTATACTCTGCGCGTCCATAAAGGTCTCCACCACTATCCTTTTGCAATTTCTCTAAGTACGCTCTATTATTCCGATTTAGCCAATCTGACAGATAATTTCCAGCTATTGAACCCGCTAACATTTTAGCTCTGTCTAAGATATCATCCCAGGCGTCTCCGCCATCTCCCAGTAATAACATAGGATTTAACCCCATGGTGTATTTACTCCAATCCCCTGGAGTTATAGGGCTCAAGGTTCTTTGAGCAAACCCAAAGTAACTACTTCCGAATATCATTCCAGAAGTTTTAGGAAGTGGTTGAGCCCAGTGGGCATCTATTCTATCCCCGTTATTACGGGCCCATTGAGTAACTTTATCGCGTTTTAAAGACATTATTTATTATATTAGAGTACGTAAGATTGGGCAGTTGCCGGAGTTGGATCTACTAATGCTGGGGCAGCGTTAAAGGCTTCAAGTTGTTCTTCGGAAAGTTTAGAAAGTAACGCAGAGTAAATATTTGTTTGGGTTATACCTTGGTTAATCATCTTCAACAGTTTATCAGATTTACTATCTGTAAGTATCTCAGTTTGTTTCTTAAGCTCATCTAGGGATGAATTTTGGTCCTTTTTAATATCTTTAGATACTCCAAAAAGTCCGGGTATAAAAGATATCCCCGCAGCTAGCAACATACCCCAAGGACCTCCTAGAAAGCCAGCGACTTTGCCTATACCTCCGCCAATACCTTTCATCATACCCCCTGCTACAGCGGACTGCCTTACGGCTACAGTGTTTGTTTTTATAGCCAATATGTTTTGAGATGCTTTATGGTTAGCGATCCTAGCAGCATTCAGCTGCCTTGCGGCGATATGCCTGGCGAAGAATTGAGCTTGGCTTGTAAGCACTGCAAAAGTTTTCATAACTCCCATAGCGACGAGAATCTTTATCAAAAGCCCATTACCTGCAGTCATAACAGATACAGCAAATTGTACCAAAGGGGATATAGCCTGTACAACAGGCACAAGACCTATTACAAGCTGCTGCATAAGAAATTCCATAGAGGTTGAAAGGGAAAGCCTTAATTGTTCTTGGGCCATTTGTTCAGCAGTCAACGCTGCCGAAGCTTCAGACTGAGCTCCTAAATTAGCCAATGCAAGCATTCCAGGAGTAGCGCCAAATGCAGCTATTAGTGCAGGTAGCACAAATCCTGAGGACCCATCACCCGAAGCACTGCCAACTTTAGATTTTAACGACTCTAAAGCTTGTTCCATTAATTGCTGGGCTTGGGCCGAGTTGGAGGTAGCTAACTTAGATATGTCTAAGCCTAGGACCGCTGCCATTTTTGTAGATTCTGCGTTTCCTGCAAATAACTTACCCGCAAGCTCTTCTACTAGTTTAGCGTTAGTAGCTCCATACTTACCAATCATATTAGAAGTAGCAACCTGGACTGCAACGGCAGTCTCCTTACCATAAGTTGTAGAAGTAGACACTAAGGTTGAGGCTAAAGCATTTAAAGAATTTACTAAAACATCAGCATCCATATGGTACGCAGCTGCAGTTTCCAATAAACTTTCAGTGAGTAACGCTGAGGATTTAGTTGAAAGTCCTAGGGTTTGAGTGTTGAAAGCATACAATGATGTAGCGGCTTTCATGTTTTTACCTAAAAGGGAAAACTTAACTAACATACTCTTAGTAGTATTATTAGTAGAATCGACTCCCGCTGCGAACATAGCAGTATACATCTGCATGGATGCTTCCATGGACATCCCAGCATTAGAGAAGGTCTTCCCCAGGTTCTGGGAGCTAACCATATTCATCCTACCTGCACTAATAAAGGTTTTATTTAAAGTAGTGGTTACTGTAACAGCTTTAATTAAAGTAGAACCTAAGGATACAACTCCAAGGGTGTTCTCTTTCAAAGCTCCGGTTAGGGGTGCCATTAAACTCATTTTATGTATCCAGACCTGTTTTCATATGATTTGAAGGTGTCGTTGACGCCTTGTAAGTTCTCTAAGTATATATCGATATCAATTAGGGTAAAATCTTCGACATGCTTCTGATTATAAACCCTGTACTGATCTTTATACACTCTTTTAAACCTTTTGACCATAGCCCCTGTAACTCTCCTCTTTTTCCCATACTTCTCTAAAAGATCCACACGGGATGCAATATCTAAGTTATTTAGGTTTATACCTGCAAAATAGGTGTCACGAGTACTGAAGGCAGAAAATAATCTATCCTGTGAAGATCTATATACAATCAAGATAGTAGGATGTGAATCATGAGCCGTGTCTGGGGTATATCCAAACTCATACAGATTACCTACAACGGTGTCTAATTTGTTCATTATAAACACCCTTTTTCTAGTTTCTGAAATATCTTCGAATTTTTCCTTATTTTTTGACATGTGACGGACTTTAATCTAAATGTAATTTACTTTGAATTAGAAAACTTCAAATGTATAAAGATAAAAAAAACTTAAACTGAATACTAATGAGTTCTAACTTAGATAGCATAGAAATAAAGGAGTTCCTTGAACAGGTGAACTACGCCTTATCTTTAGGGTTTAAAGAGAAGTGGAGGTATAGGTTCTCCGATAACTTCATCGCCATCTTCCAGGAAAGGCTGCTTAAAGCCCTTAAAGATGAAAAACCAGTTCGAAAGGATTCTTTAATTTCGCTATACACAAAAAAACACAAGTACAACATCTCTGAAGTTATGTGTTTCTTTGATGTAATAGATATTAGCTTATATAACCCAATTATTTATTAAACGTATTAGGGGAATCGAACATAGCCTTCCTCTCAGCTTCTAGGATTAACTCAGCAGGGCTTAAAGTTACAGACTTCCTTTTAGCTTTCTCAGCCTTCTTAGCTTCTTCTACCATTTCAATGGTTCCTCCAAATTCTGGACATAAGTCTTTATGCTGACACCAGTTACAGAATTGATTAGGAGTGGGGTTTAGTTGTATCTTCTTTTTCTTCCTAATCTCCCAGATCTTCTCCTTTAATCCTCTAAGGAATACAGACATTTGAGTTCTTCCGAATTTAACTGAGACTAACTTGTCCAAGTGCGGGTAATAGTGAGATACTGAAACTTTCTCTATAGGAACTTCCATAATCTTCGAAACTGCAAAAGCATACATTAACATTTGAGGGTCTGAGAATAACTCATGCTTAGGCGTAGGACGTCTAGAAGTCTTATAGTCAATTACTAAGTAACTTCCGGATTTCCCTTTAATTACACGGTCAATAATACCGTTAATTTTAAAGTCGTCTGTAATCTCTAGTTCGAACACCATTTCATTACTTATAGTTTCCTCGAGCTTTTTATTAAATTCAAAGAAATTTTCTAATATAAGTTGAAGGTTCTTCTCTTTAACAGTAGAGAAGGTATAGTTGTCTCTAAGCTCTCCTGCGAGAGTTTGAAGCTCTTCTATAGTTTTCAGCTCTGTTCCTAGTTCGAAAATCTTATGAACATAAGACCCGTACTGCAGAGCGTCCGTGTTCGAGTTATCATTGTAAATACCTT